>ENA-UOOM01000812-UOOM01000812.1-fermentation-metagenome-genome-assembly--contig:-NODE-812-length-33063-cov-11.310349_pt1 | contig 33063 bp, 32 predicted proteins | sample MGYA00245781_ERZ724031 | MGnify/ENA primary metagenome ERZ724031 (study PRJEB28704, sample SAMN03018317) | fermentation metagenome | biome: anthropogenic terrestrial biome; feature: soil; material... | reverse complement strand
GCTAGGCTCGACCGGGACGTTCGGCGCGCCCTTATACACCGCCACGTCGATAGCGGGGGTGACAGGGGAGGACGTCGTAACCGGAGCGGTGCGGGCCCTGCCGGTGACGATGAGGCCCTGTCCTATGGGGTTGGAAGCGTCATGGAGGCGCGATCGGAGGGTCGCGCGCCATGTCATGGTCACGGAGAGCGGGTCAGGCCCTGACGGGAGCAGCCTTACCGTGGATTACCAACGCTCAGAGGGGTGCGGGGCTAAGGAACTTGCAGGACCACCCGTGCCAATCCGAGCGGCTACCTTCCTGGCCTAGCACCTGCACTTCTTCGATGAGGGCACCTTTGACGGGTCGCAGCCGGTGATCTTGTCCACGGCGAAGTTGAACACCTCGGCGCTCTCGCCGTTCATGCGGAGGACCAGCTTCTTGGTGTCATCGACCTTGCCTGCTACCGCGGCGGTGACGCCCACATCGGCGAAGATGTCGATCACCCGGCGAGAATTCTCGGGGGAGCATGTGAGTACGAAACCGCAGCCCTGATAGGCGCGAAGCCATTGTGACAGGTCGACGCCGGCGGGCGTCGGGACCTTCTCGATGTCCACCACGGCGCCCTTGCCGCTCGTCTCCAGCAGCATTCCGAGAGTTCCGATGCTGCCAGGATTGGAGATGTCCTTACCGGAGCGGGCAAGCTTCCGCCTGCCGATCTCGTTCATTACCAGCATCTGCCGCCGGCAGGTCGCGCTGTCCTTGTGAGAGGTGGTGTCCCACGCGTATGGCAGGGAAGGAGGGAAGCGCCCGTCCAGGTCCATGGCCATAATGACGTCGTCGCCCGCCTGCGCGGTATGGCTGAATATCACTTCGTCCTTCTTGGCCGTGCCCAGGATGGCCACGTCGATGGCATCATAGGCGCAGTCGGGATGCGTATGTCCACCCACGATGGGCACGCCGAACTTGGATACCGCCGCCTCGATGCCCCTCATCACCTGGGCGCACACCCTCTCATCCTTCATCGAGATGATGTCCACCATGGCCAGTGGGATCCCCCCCATGGCCGATATGTCGTTGAGGTTGACAAGAACGGCATAGTAGCCCGCATTGAAAGGGTTGGCCTTGAGGAGCGCTTCCATGATGCCGTCAGCGGCTAGCAACAGAGCGTCATCATTGTGGGCAACCACCGCTGCATCCTCTCCATAGGATGCCAGGATGTTGTCCATCGACATATCGGGAAAGAAGGAGATGACATCTGAGATTGTAGCCTTCCTGGTAACGCCTGGATGGCGCCTGATATCGGATACCAGACTATCCAAGTTCATGCCGGCGGAATGGTGCCCGAGGTTAAATATATTCACCCCGCCCGGATGGCATCCGTCAGTTCAGCGGAGGTCGGAAAAGAGCTTGGTCTGCTTGCTCTCCGACACCAGGGCGGCATAGTCCAGCTTCTCGCACAGTATGTTGCAGAGCAGGTTCTCCAGCAGCATCGCGTCCTCGGGAGGGTCGGCGACGTACGCGGGGCTGGTCTCGGGAACCTTCCACTTCAGGCGCCGAAGTATCCTCATCGCCTCGTTCCTTTCATCCCCCTTGGCCAGTTGGAAGTTGCCAGGGTTCTTGACCCCGGCATGCTTCAGCTCCTCGAAGAACACCGGCCGCTTGAAAATGCGGTAGAGCGCGTACACGATCAGCTGATCGGTGTCGTTGGCGGAGGAAATGTTCCGGGCATGCTCGCCCACCAGTTGATAAACGTCCTTCTCCTTGGCCTTGGCCGGGATGTAGATCTTGGCGGGAGGGACCTCCTTCTCCTTCAGCTCGTTGAGGTCGGTCAGCGCCCTAAGGTATCCGGTCAGAATGAGCCTGTGGATGTTTACCCCCTGCTCTTCCAGCGCTCTCGATAATGCGCTGATGGACATTCCTTCGGTCTTCAGGATCTCATATATCATGTCCTTCATACGCTTGTCTGGATTGAACATCTGGTAACCAATATGGTAACAAATATGGTAAATATATAGCTTCCTTGACATTTCCGACGAAATAAATTAATCTGGCCAGATCCAGATACCGACCGGTACGGTATCTTTGCACGCGTGTGAGGATCGCCGCCCCCGGCCGACGAGCCTGCCGGAACACAGCGCAATGCTCTCGCCTAGGCAACGACCGCGGGGTGCCTGCGGCTAGCTTCCGTATATCGAGCCTCCTGCCGGGAACTATTAGCATCATTTCAACTGGAGGAACGATCGCTCTACGATATCATCCCGTGGAACGGAATTACTCGTGCATAGACTTAATACGATAGTAACCTGAGGAAATATCGAGGACTGGGAGTATGTATCTGATAACAGAACTGGTAACAAATGTCGACAAAATGTCCGAAAATGTCCATCGATTTTTACCAGCTCAAGTTCAAAAAATCCTCTTAAACCCCGGGATGAATAGACCCGTTTGCTCTAATTTCGACCATACTTGGGATGGGGCAGTGTGATATAATGAAGGCTACTGAATCGATGCACAAAACAACCGAGTTAACTCCTGAGAAGGAGTCAACCGAACTCACCCTATTCGTGAGGACCTCCGATGAGGAGCTCAAGAAGTGGGACCGCGTCAAGATCTACGACGCGCTCATTAGAGAGACCACCATCAGCGAAGATGCCGCCTCCATCGTCTCTAGGGAAGTGGAGAAGATGATCTCCGAGCTCGAGATCGAGTTCGTCACCGCACCTCTCATCCGTGAACTTACCAATGCCAAGCTGGTAGAGTATGGCCTGTCCAAGATTCGCAAGCAGCACACCCGCCTTGGCGTGCCGCTCTACGACGCCCGCGAGATCATCATGGCGCCCAACAAGGAGAACGCCAACGTTCCCCACGGCCCAGAGGCGACGAACCTCACGCTCGCAGAGAACATCAAGAAGGAGTTCGCCCTCCTCGAGGTGTTCTCCCAGGACCTCGCGGACGCGCACATGCGCGGGGATATTCACCTTCACGACCTGGGCATGATCGACCGCCCGTACTGCTCCGGACAGTCCATCGAGTACGTCAAGAAGTTCGGACTGAACCTTCCGAACGCCCTCAGCATCGCCAAACCTGCCAGGCACCCCGAGGTGCTCATAGAGCAGATCATCAAGTTCTCGGCGGCCCTGCAGGGCCACTTCGCCGGGGCCATCGGATGGGATGCCTTCAACCTGTTCCTTGCGCCTTACCTGGTCGATGTGGACGACAAGCGGATGAAGCAGCTTGCCCAGATACTCGTCTACGAGTTCGCCCAGCAGGCCGTGGCACGCGGCGGCCAGTCCATCTTCTCCGACCTCAACCTATACTGGGAGATCCCCGACCACTTCTCCGGGGTCCCCGCCATAGGCCCGGGCGGAGAGTTCACCGGCAAGACCTACGATGATTACCTGCCGGAGGCGCAGAGGTTCGTCAAGGCGCTGTTCGACGTGTACCTGGAGGGCGACGCCATGGGAAGGCCGTTCTTCTTCCCCAAGCCCAACGTGCACATGACGGACAAGTTCTTCAGGACCGAGGGGCACGAGGAGTTCCTCCTGCAGATCTCCAAGGTCGCGGCGGAGAAGGGCAACACCTACTTCGTGTTCGACCGCGGCGGAACGGCCAAGATCTCGGAGTGCTGCCGCCTGTCGTTCAAGCTGGAGGAAAGCGACCTCGAGGATGCCAAGACCCCGTGGAAGATGCGCTACTCGGCCATGCAGAACGTGACCATCAACCTGCCCCGCGTCGCCTTCGAGGCTCACCAGGACGACACCAAGCTGTTCCAGCTCCTCACCGAGAGGATCGAGATGGTGGCCCAGGCGCACATCCAGAAGAGAGAGTTCATCACCCAGCTGATGAACATGGGGAAGAACGGCCCGCTCTCGCTGCTGACCATGAACCTCGACGGCGAGCCCTACTACCGCATCGACAAGTCCTCCTTCCTGGTGGGCATGGTCGGCCTCAATGAGATGGTGCAGTACCATGTCGGCAAGCAGCTGCACGAGAGCAAGGACGCCATGATGTTCGGCCTCAAGGTCATTGGCCACATGAAGCAGGAGGCGGAGCGCATCGGAGAGGAGTATGGCATCAAGATGCCTCTGGAGCAGACCCCGGCCGAGTCGACCGCGTACCGGTTCGCCAAGCTGGATATGAAGTACTTCCCGCTGCAGGCACCGACGGTCATCAGGGGAAACAAGAGCAACGGCGAGATCTACTACACCAACTCGACCCTCCTGAACGTGGGGGCGGACGTCTCGGCCATCGACCGCGTCAAGATAGAGGGCAGGTTCCATCCGCTCATCGACGCGGGCTCCATGGGCCATGTGTGGCTCGGAGAGTCGAAGCCGCCGGCGGAGAGCATCGCGGCCTTCGTGAAGAAGACCTTCGAGTCCACCCAGAACGCCCAGATCTCGTTCTCGCCGGAGTTCACCTCCTGCCTGTCGTGCAACCGCACCCACCGTGGCATGTCGGAAACGTGCCCCAGCTGCGGATCGTCGGAGGTGGAGGGCATCACCCGCGTCACCGGGTTCTTCTCCAAGACCCGGGGATGGAACAAGGGCAAGCTCGGTGAGCTTCGCGACCGGAAACGCAACGTCATCCACTGAAACCCCTTCACAATCCCTTTTTTCTTTTTACGAAATCGATGCTTCGCCCTATGCGCATGCAAGGTCCATGTATTATATAGCATGAGAAAGCGATGATGTGATGCGAGGTGCGAAGATGGGACGCGTGCAGGTGCGTGACAACGTCTACATGAAGCTCAGCCGGCGCAGCATGTGCGATAATTGTTCGGCCGAGCTATGCATCTACAACACCGGGCAGAGGGTGATCGAGTGCGATAGGTTCACCCCGCCGCTGATGGCGTTCAAGCGATGCGCATGCTGCGGCGAGGTCTTCGAGATCTCATCGAACTGGCAGGCCCTCGACTACGATCGCTGCGCCCGATGCAACCATCACACGAAGGCCTGCGTCCGGGCGTGATCAGAACAGCCTCGGACCGATCAGCTGCCAGGCGATGAGGAACACCACCAGTATGATGAAGGTGTATGAGATGGACGAGACGACCTTCTCGCGCTCCTCATCGCTCATGCCCTTCTTGACCTTCCTTATGAGGGTATCGATCCAGTCGCGGAACAGGAAGCCCCCGTCGAGCGGGACCGCGGGCAGGGCGTTGGTCATGCCCAGCATCAGGCTGATCCAGAAGACCCAATAGAAGCAGTTGGCGGTGACCCAGAACACATCGGTGTCCCAGCCGGCGAAGATGCCGCCCGGAACGAAGATGTCCCGGTAGACGCCATCGAGTGGCTGCAGTCCAGAGAACGGCAGCGCGATGTAGTAGAGCGAGGCGGAGAAGTAGTCTCCCACGGAGTCAGCGCCCGCGTAGGGGTGGGCCATCTTGCCCAGAACGGCCTGGGGGTCCATGATGCCGGCGCCCAGGTATAGCGAGGTCACGCCCAGGTATGCCATGTTCGCCCCTCCGACGACATGGTCGGCCCGGTTGGCCGGGGTGATGCTGTTCACGCTCTCGCTGACGACGTAGGACGACGACGCCTCGTCGAATTCAAGGGCGGTGATCTCGTACGTCTCGCCCGGCGTCAGCTGGCTGAGGACACCTCGGAAGTCGCCCTCATTGTACAGGACGGTATTGTTTATCGATTTCAGGATCATGCCCGCCCGGAGGCCCGCTTCGGCCGCCGGAAGCCCCTCGCTAATGCTGAGGACCACGACGCCCGAATGCACCGTAGTGGTGTGTTCCTCTCCATTGAAGAAATATGTAAGCGACATCGGAGAGCCTGGTTCGGGCGCATTGAGGTCGTACAGCTCGGAGTATGAGACATCCGCCCCGTTGATCGATACGATCTGATATCCGCTGCGCAGGCCGCCCAGGTCGGCAGGGGTGCCGCCGTACACGGTCGTAATGACCGGTCCGTCATTGGCCACCTCTGCCGAGCCGACCATGACCGTCGAGAAGATGAACGCGCAGAACAGCGCCAGCAGGATGTTGGTGGCCGGCCCGGCGGCGTAGACGCCGGTGCGGACCTTCTTGTCCGCCTTTACCAGCGCTTCCTCGTCCGGCTCGACGAAGGCGCCGACGGGGAAGATGAAGAGGAGCAGCCCCATCGACTTGATCTTCATGCCCGCCACGCGCGACATGATGCCGTGGCCGATCTCGTGCACCGCCACACCAACGGCGAGCGCGAGTATGCCATACCACAGCGGGATGAGGGGGTTGATGCCCGGCAGCCCGACCAGCATGTCCAGCGTGGGCGCCTGATCGGCCGGGATGTTGGTCACCAGGGATGCTTCCCAGATGAGCAGTGCCATGATCGATATCATGACGATGAGGCATATCGCCTTGCTCAGGTAACCAAAGCCGTGCCAGAACCGCTTCGGCTTGGCGAGGAGATCGACGAACTTCTGACCCCGCCCGGTCCTCCACATGATGAAGCCGTGCCACGAGCTCATGTTGAACTTCTCGAGCACCTTGCGGCGGTCGAGATAGGTCATCAAGGAGATGTACCCAATGATAATGGCGATAATAATGAGGATGACCAGAAGGTTGTCCATTCGCGGCCTCGGGCCGCTCTAACGTTCTCACACTATTAAAAGAAATGTGCAAAGAGGTTTAGGCTCAGAGAACCTGGCTGTTGGTCTCCCGCGCCCACACCTCGCTGGACATGTTGTCGTAGATCGAGGCGGCCTCGTCGACCTCGTCCTCCTTCTTGATGGGCATGGCCGCCAAGCGGAAGATCTGGTCCTTCTTGAGGATCCAGTAGTGGATGCGCCACATCTTGCCCTTCTTGAGGTGCACCTCTTCCTCAGTCGTCGTTACCAGGCCTTCTTCCTCCAGCATATAGAATACATCTCTATCTTCGGACGTCAATCGGTTGTCTATCACAGCATCCGTATAGCCGAAAAAGCTCATGACGTAATCAGCCAGACGTTCGATGTCGCAGTCCTGCATTCCCTTCTTGCCTAGCGTAGACTTCAACGCTGAGACAAGCTCCTCCATACTAACCACCGACATGCGATTAGCATTGGAGCCCCGAGTAATTAAACATTACCGGACGTTAGAGCGGAGTATTTATGGCGAAGCCTGACAGATGATTTAACGCTCCTGCACCATCGAGCAGAGCGCAGAAAGAGCGGTCATTCGTGACGATCCAATGGTCCTCCGCTCCCCCATATGCGGATGTATGCATATCCCTGCGTCGCCGCGGCCAGGCCGGCGAGGAAGAGGGCCACTTTCCAGTCGACGCCAAATGACCACTGCAGCTGGAAGTATATGAGGACGTCCAGAAAGCCCATGGCTATCCAGTACCAGTACCTCGCATAATCGCGAAGGAACCAGTCCTTCCACCCTGGGCCCTCGTCCTCCGACTCATCCTCTTGGACATGTCGGGGGACCTCTAGCCGCCTTTTTTGCGCCATGACCGCTCAGGAGCCGTTGCACAGGTGGCAGGCGACGTAGTGGTCCTCTCCCACCTTGATCAACGGAGGGGCGACGGCCTCGCAGATCGCCTCGCGGAACTTGCACCGGGTATGGAAGCGGCAGCCCGCCGGCGGATTGGCCGGGGACGGGATCTCGCCCGCCAGGGGCACGCGCTCCTTCTTCCTGGCCGGATCGGGCACCGGTATGGACGCCAGCAGTGCTTGTGTGTACGGATGGGTGGGCTTGGCGAAGAGAGCGCCCTTGGGCGCCGACTCCACCACCTTGCCGAGGTACATGACGTTTATACGATCGCACATGTAGTGGATAGTACTGAGGTCGTGGGAGATGAATAGATACGTCAGTCCGAAGTTGCGCTGCAGGTCGTTAAGCATGTTGAGGATCTGTGCCTGGACCGACATGTCCAGCGCCGACGTCGGTTCGTCGAGCACGATCAGCTCGGGATTGAGCATGAGCGCCCTGGCGACACCGATGCGCTGCCGCTGCCCGCCGGAGAACTCATGCGGATAGCGGTACAGGTGCTCCGGGTTAAGCCCGACCGCGTCGATCATGGCGCGGGCGCGCTCCCTCATCTCCCCCCCATGGGCTACGCCGTGCACGAGCAGCGGCTCGGTGATGATATCCTTGATGAGCATGCGGGGGTTCAAGGATGAGTAGGGGTCCTGGAACACGATCTGCATGTTCTTCCTCATGAGCCTGAGCCGCTCCTCATCCATTCCTTCGAGCGAGTGCTCTCTGTTGAACTTCGCCAGCTCATGGTCGACCGCCCGAAGCTCGTCCCCGCCTTGGGTGCGATAAAGCGACCGACGGAACCTCTTGCTCTCAAGGTCTTCGGGCTGCAGCTCCTGCTCCCTGATGAGCTGGTCCTCGACCTTTGAGCGGCGCTCTTCCATCGCGGAAAGCTCCTTCCTGAGGTCGTTGGGCAGCTTCCAGTAGATGTTGCCGCTCGTCGGCCGAGTAAGATGAAGCAATGCTCTTCCAGTGGTCGTCTTCCCGCAACCGGACTCGCCCACCAGCCCGAGGGTTTCGCCCTTTCGTATGAAGAACGAGACGTCGTCCACCGCCCTTACGGCGCGACCTCCCTTGGAGAACACCCCGCCCCGGATGGGGAAGTGCTTCCTGAGATTATGGGTCTCGATGAGTATGTCGTCGCTCATTGCGAACCCTCCTGATAGAGGTGGCATGCCACATGATGGTTCGGCCTGACCGCTGCCATCTTGGGCTTCTCCTTGGAGCAGATGGGCATGGCGTACGGACACCTTGGGTGGAAGCGGCAGCCAGCGGGCGGCTTGGCCAGGTTCGGGACCGCGCCCTCGATGGTCTCTAGACGCGGCAGGTCTTGATCGATCCTTGGAATGGCATACAGCAGCCCCTGCGTATAGGGGTGGAGAGGCTCCCTGAACAGTTCATCGGTCTGGCAGATCTCGGCCATGGTACCTGCATACATGACGCCAACGCGATCGCATATCTCGGCTATGATGCCCAGGTTGTGGGTGATCATCAGGATGGTGGTGTCCATCTCCGTCTGCAGCTCCCGCATCAGCTTCAGGATCTGCGCCTGAATGGTGACGTCCAGCGCCGTTGTTGGCTCATCGGCTATCAGCAGCTGGGGTCTGCACACCAGGGCCATGGCGATCATGACCCTTTGCTGCATGCCGCCCGACAGCTCGTACGGATAGGAAGTGGCAACGTTGACGGGATCGGGGACCTTCACCAGCTTGAGGACGTCGATCGCCCGTTCCATAGCCTCCCGCTCCAGCAGCTTCTTATACCTGCGCAGGACGGGCAATTTGCTCGATAGATATAGTCCGAAAGATTCGGGATCGTTGATGACCTTTCTCATCGAGCGGCGGCCGAACGAGTTCTTGAAACGAACCTGCCCGGCGCTCTTGCGACCGAGATAACTGCCGCATCCCGGGCACAGCTCGCCGCGTCCGTCGACCTCGCTCCCGCACTCGGAGCAGCTGAGCTCTCCATTTTCGTTCAACGCCATCTTGGCGCGCTTGTCTTCCGCCAGCGCGTTCTCCAACGCATCCATCCGCTGGATGGCAGCGGCCGCCAGCTCGCGTGGCTCGTGAAGCAGCATGACCTCGGAGATCTGCTCTCCGGCAGTGAAGACCGGATTCAGAGAGGTCATCGGCTCCTGGAAGATCATGCTGATGGCATTGCCTCGCACGGCGCGCAGCTCCTCGGCCGACTTCTCGATGATGTCGTACTGGGCCAGTTCGTTTGACAGCTTTTCAAGCGCGGCCGCGACCTCGGGATCATCCTTGCCTTTCAGCTTCTTCAGTTTGCGATACTCCACCCACTTCTTTCGGGCTGCCTCGAGAGCGGAGAGCTGGGTCTTTAGATCCTCCTTCTCCTGCTCGAGGTCCTCAGGAAGGTCTCCGCTCTGCTCGGCGATCTTCTCGATGTTCTTCCGCTTCTCGACCAGCTCGTCGTCCAGGAAGAACATGATCCGCCCGGCCTCGATCTTTCCCGGAGGCGATGGCACCAATCGCATGATGGAGTTTGCCGTCGCGCTCTTGCCGCAGCCGGACTCGCCCACAATGCCAAAGGTCTCGCCCTTGAAGATCGTCAGGTCGATGCCGTCCAGCGCCTTGACCACGCCCGCCTTGGTGTAGAAGTTCAGGTACAGGTCATCAATGTCCACTAGGACCTTGCTTTCCGACATCATCTCATCCCCTCCTCGATCTTGGGTCCAGGATGTCCCTAAGACCATCGCCTATCAGGCTGCATCCCATGGTGAATATCAGCAGCGCCATGCCGGGGAACACCAGCGCCCACCAGGGAGTGTAAGCGACGCCGTTGTACGTGATGGTGCTTAGGAACCATCTCTGGCCGTCCGAGATCATGCGGCCCCATTCCGCATAGCCGGGGCCGACGCCGAAACCGATATAGCTGAGGCTTGCCGAGACCAGGGCGACCGCGCCGAGGTCGAGGGTTATGCTGACGATGAGCGGAGATATCGAGTTGGGGATGATGTGCTTGAACAGTATGCGGTTCCTCTTGCATCCAATGGCCCGAGATGCCTCCACATATGTGTTCTCACGGACCGAGAGCACCTGACCTCGTATTAGACGCGCATATGATGGCCACCATACTATGATCAGTGCGAACATCATATGTTCGAGGCTCTTCGTCAGGATGGAGGCGATGGCCATCGCCAAGATGAGAGCCGGCATGGAGAGGAAGATGTCGGTGAAACGCATGATGACCTCGTCGATCTTCCCGCCGTAGAAGCCGGCGAGGCCGCCAAGGACGAGCCCTATGAGCGCCGCGGTTAGCACGACGTATAATGAGGTCACAACGGTCGTCCTGGCGCCCCAGACCACGCCATAGTAGATGTCAATGCCGTTGCCTCCCGTGCCAAAGAGAGGGAGCCCATCTTGGAACGGTGGTTTGGGAAGTGACAGATCGGCAGGTATCTGCATTGGGTCGCCTGCGTTCTGCGCCGGCGCCAGCACCGGAGCGAACAGCGCCATGAGGACGATGAAAAGGACCATCACGATGCCCAGCATCGCGGTCCAATTCTCCCTAATCAGGCTGATGGAATTCCTCAACTCCTTCAGGCGTGGTTTGATTTCAGCTTTGATATCATTGATATAACGAGACGATTGCGGCGCTTCAATGGTCACTGCGACCTTGCTTTCGCTTTTGACGGCCATGATATCACCCAAGCCTCACGCGGGGGTCCAGATATGCATACAGCACATCAACGATGAGGTTGACCATCACGTAGATGAAAGCCACGATCAGGCAGAACCCTAGGATCGATGCGCTGTCCATTCTGGTGATGGAGGCCGCAGACCATCTGCCGAGGCCCGGCCATGAGAAGATTGATTCGGTAAGAACAGCGCCTCCCAGTAAGGCGCCGAAGGACAGGCCGACCACTGTGGTGGTCGGTATCAAAGCGTTCCTACGGGCATGCTTGTTGATGACCGTCGCTTCGTCGAGTCCCTTCGCACGGGCGGTCTTGATGTAATCGAGGCCGAGGACCTCGAGCATGCTGTTCCTCTGCATGCGCAGGATGACCGCGATGCTTCCGAATGATAACGTGATAGCAGGAAGCGCCAGATGCCAGAGGACATCACCGAACAAGGTGAGGTTTCCCGCGAGCAGTGAGTCTATGGTGTAGAATCCCGTAGGGCCGCCCGGCAAGGACCCGGAGATTATGTACATCTCACTGACACGTCCCTTGACGGGGAAGAGGTTCAGTTCGAAGTAGAAAAGCTGGAGGAGCAGAAGGCCGAGCCAGAACACCGGGATGGAAACGCCGATGAGGGATATGACACGAGTTGCGTGATCAAAGGGCTTATTTTTCTTAATGGCGGACCTCGTTCCCAGAGCGATGCCCATGACCACGGCGATCAGAATGCTGATGACAGCAAGCTCAAAGGTCGCAGGAAGATAATACTGTACCGCATCCAGTACGGGCATGGCGGCCGTCCTGGACCAGCCCCAGTCACCCTGCACTATGCCTTCTAGCCAGTATAGGTATTGCTGGGGAAGAGGATCATTGAGGTGATATTGCTCCCTCACCATTTCGATCTGCTCATAGCTCATCTTTTCATTGACGTATGCGGCAACAGGATCACCGGTAAGCCTTGTGAGCGTGAATATGAAAATCGAAACGCCGAGAAGCACAGGAATGACCAACAGCAATCTCCTAATGATGTACCTAGATAGCCGCATTAGTACCGTCCCAGAAAGCAGCTCATTGCTATAAGAAACTGATTATTTTCTATTTATGGATACTAATTGGCCAGGCAGAATTAATGACTCTAAGAGGATCTAAATTTTGTTCACTCTTAAAAATGACAGATGACGGATAATAGGCTGGGAAAATAATAATAAAGGAAGAGGTTTCGGACCTCGAACGGTCCGCAAGGTACGATCAGGACGCCCTCATGCTGACTGGGTCAGGGTCCAGCCGGACCAACGAGGCTTGTCTAGATCATAGTAGTACAGGTTGGAGAACATCGGGTTAAAGTAGTAACCCTGGATGTACTCCTGACCAACGAAGAAGTTGGTCGCCTGGGCCGTCCAGACATATATGCATTCTTCATGCATGTCGACCATGATGTCCTTGTACATCTGAGCCCTAAGGTCCTCGTCGAGCTCGAGAGATGCTTCTATGATCTTATCGCCAAGAGCGGTGTCGTTGAACCCGACCATCCTTGAATATGTCCCGGCAGGGTGGTAGAAGGGCTGCAGATAGTTATCTGGATCTGCATAGTCAGGCGCCCAGCCTAGGAACATCGCAGGCATCTGGCCACCCTTTCTGTAATCAAGGTACTTGGACCACTCAAGAGGAGTGACCGTCACCTTGATCTGGGGGGAGAGAGCCTCCATGCCGGCCTTGATCTGCATGCAGGCGGTCTCCCTGGCAGTGTTGCCGCTATTGTAGAACACCTCAAGGTTGAATCCCTTCTCTAGCCAGCTCTTGCCCGCTACGTCGGACTCAGTAGCGTTGAGATACTGCTTGGCCTTCGTGATGTTGAAGTCATAGATTGGCACGTCAGCACTGTAGCCGAACATGCCCTTAGGGATTGCACCGTTAGGCTGAATGGCCATGCCCTGGAAAGTCTCGTCGATATATTTTTGGTAGTTGAAGGCATGGGCGAAGGCTAGCCTGACGTTCTTGTCAGCGAAGAAGTTCGCTGGGACATTGGTCATAGCGGAATCCAGCCCGGTCTTGTTGATATTTTGATTGAGACCTAGGAAATCGATGTTAAATGTCGGGTTGCCGCTAACGATCTTGAGACTGACGACATCCTTTACAGATCCGATCTGATCCCTCGGGACGTAAGCAGCGTCGAGCTCACCGTTCTTGAGGGCCATGATCCTGGAGTTGACATCGGGCATCATCTCGATCATGACCGTCTTGATCTTGGCGGCACCTCTCCAGTAGTTATCGTTGGCGACCAGCTTGTAGTAACTGTCGACCTTGTACTCCTCAAGGACGTACGGCCCAGTGCCGAAGGTGTTGGAAGCCATGTGGTCGTAGCCGGCCTTGGTCAGACCGCCGTGCTCCTCGACGTAGGTCTTGGAGACAATAGAGCCGGCGTTGAAGGCCAATGAGAGCAGGAAGGGCGCATAGGTCTCGGTAAGGTTGAACTGGACCTCATACTTGTCCTTCGCCCAGATGTGATTATCGAGCAGCGTCTGGTTAATGAAATAGTGGGTTACGTTCTTCTTTTCCTTCTTATCCCACTCGGTGACCGGGTCCGCGAAGAGCTTACCATCTTTTCCGAACCTGCCCGGGCTATAATCGTAGTATTCAGAGCCGATGAGAACAGCACCGTACATCCAGAACGGGCCATCGGGGTCGTTCAGCAGAAGGCCGCGGTCGAAGCTGTACTTGACATCAGCCGAGGTCATCTCGGTCTTGTTGTCGCTGAACAGTACGCCCTGCCTTAGGGTGAAGTTATAAACTAGACCGTCCTCAGAGACCCATGGCAGTGCGGCTGCGAGCATGGGCTTCAAATCATCTGGAGATGTCCCATTGAAGAAGACCAGCGTCTCATAGACGTTCTGTAGGATCTCTCCTCCGACGGTCTCGTAATCGACCGCGGGATCGAGGCTTTCATGATTCCCACCGATGGTGCCATAACGGAACACATCGGGATCATACTGGGCCTTACTTCCGCCCAGTAGCAGAACAGCGCCGACGGCAGCGACAATCAAGATGGCCACAACAAGTATTGCTACGACCTTCTTGTTCATGCCGCTCTTGCCTGCAGCGGATGCAGCTTTTGCGGTTCCTTCCATTTGAATGTCCTCCATGCCCCAAGAGTAAAACCTGTGGGTGGATACGCCCAGACTAATCGATATAATGCTATATAATGATTTTTCATTATATTTAAGTAATCCAGCTAAAAGCCAGATTATTTATCTAAACGATATGATATCAAATCCTATAAAGGTCCTTATTGCGCTGACTGGCCATGGCCGCCGGAACGTCGGAACGAGAATGAGGTCGCCGTTCATCCAGTTGCCATCGGGACAGCGGGCAACGGGCAGAGGCGAGCTAAGATTCATTTCCAAGGGCCTAGTGTTCACTTATCAGGCGGCGGGCCCAGGAGAGCTTTCTCCTCTTCGTCTCGTCATCGCGTCCTTCCTTCGGCCGCGGCGTCTCGAAATCGAAACCGATCAGCCGGACGGTCGCGCCCAGATGCCTCGCCATCAGCACGGCGCGGTCCCCGTCGGTGAATCCGCCGAAGTTGTGCAGACGCCCGAACGGCCTCGACTGCGTGGTCCCCACGATCTTTCCCTGAAATCGGGGAACGTATCGCCTCAGCGCGTCCATGTTGTCCCCGTGCGCATGTATCACAACGATCGCGCCCTGAGCACTGGCCGCCAATTGATCGGCAACGTCGCCGTCGAGGTCGGTGACGATGATGTCCGGAACGCGGCCAGCGACGTGCATGAGCGCCGAGGTCGCACCATCGGCGGCGATGACCGTTCCCGAGAGGTTGGCTGATGAGAGCTCCTCCTCCAGCCCCGGGGCGTTACCGCAAACCGTCACGCCCCCTGATAGTTTCCTCCGAAGCAGTTCCAGTGGATACGTATCCTTCTTCGCCAGAAGGTCATTCAGCAACCTGGCGGCCTCTTCATCCGCCTGACGCGAGAAGCCGAACTCATCCGCGATGCGATCGTAGATCGGCTCCCATTCCTCGAAGTCCATCGCCCTCACTCCGAGGATTCCTGGGGCTCCCGGGTCTCGCCATCGCCCTCCTCCCCTATGGGCTGGAAGGATGAGTTGAGCAGTCCGCCGAAGACCGCCAGAAGGAAGCCGGTGAGGACCTCCAGGAACACCACCACCTGATCGAAGTTGCCGAAGCCGAAGAAGATCTGCGCGGCGTCCAGCGCGCCCTGTATGATGAAGCCGATGGCGAAGACGGTCACGGAAGCAACCAGGGTGGAATATGCGAGCTTTCCCCGGGAGAGCATAGTGTTGGTCAACAGCCCGATCTGGTAGGTGAAGAATGCGAAGACCCACAGCCAGAGAGTGCCGCCGGCGAACAGGAGGATCTGCTGTGTCAGATCGAACTCCGGCGATTTAGTGGCCGCATCGAAGCCGTACAGGATGCCCAGCAGGAACAGCAATACCGCCAGGATGGCGAAGGGGATGAGGGCGGAGCCGGAACGGACCGCCTTGCCCACCTCGAGAGATATGTGCTTCAAGCGATCGCCCGCCTTGTAGGCGAACGCCAGCAGATAGGCGCCGACCACCAGCCATATCATCGCGAGGCCCATGTTTGTGAACGAGACGTCCGAGATCTCGTTCATCAGCTGATACAATGGGTCCAGGAGAGCGAACGAGCCGAACACCACCAGAGCGAGACCGAGCGGCACTAGGATCCTCTTGCGGAACTTGTCGTCGTTGAGCATCCTGACCAGGACGTAGTAGGTGCTCTCGACCGTGGGCGCCTGCTTGACATACACCTTTCGGACCGAATCGATCTTCACCCGGGAGGAGATGATAGGATAGATGTACTCGTCCTCCGCGCCGTCGGAGACTAGGACCGCACGGTCCGGCTTGACCTTCGCCAGGACGTATTCCAGCTGCGTTGTCAATGCGAGGTCCGATTCGTAACCGACCTTGATGTCGCCGCAGATGGTGGCGATCTCCACGTCCATCCCACGCTTCACCATCTCATCATAGCGCCCTATGGCTGCCATCAGGGTGTTGGTGTCAGAATCCTCGGGGTCCTTGAGGCCCAGCGCCACGGCTGCATTGAGGTTCTCCTCTCGCCCGATGAACGGGGAGTTGAGCCCCGCCTTGGTACCGAAATCGTCATCACGGTCAACGCAGATGACAAGCGTCCTCATCCAGAGAGCAAATCCGGTTGTTTCCTATATAAGACTTCCAGACCAGGGCCGAATTGAAGCTCAATAATGGGGAGTTTTTTCATATTGCTAATTTGATGAAAGGATTATTATCGAGCATGGCATTTCCTCCGACTGGAAGGTCAGATGGATAAAGATTCTGGGGACAAGGAGTGTCCCCGATGCGGATTGAAGAATCGCCTGGGAACCTACCAGTGTGATTTCTGCGGATGGGATTTCAGCTCAGACTCGGACGAGTGGCTAGACAAGGTCAGTGCCCTCGAGCAGCTGGGCCGTAGCGCCTCCGCCCACGAGATGGACCAGAGCACCATTGGCCGCATCGAGCTTTCCATAAAGAAACCTGAGGAGATCCACGTAAGGCCTCCCGCCAAACCGGTGGAGGAGGTTGCGCAGGAAAGCGTCGACGCCCTGGCCATCGAGCCCGACGCAGGTGATGATCTCAAGATCGGATCAGAGGAGGCGGACCCGTCCGAGGTGATGAACCATGCCGAGGAAGGTATCGTCCCGGCCGAAGAGATGGCAAGCCCACCGGAAGAGATGGGTCCGACCGAAGTTGAGGCCGCATCCGAGAGCATCGAGGAAGCCCCAGCAGTCGACGAGGATCTATCGGAGATCGTACCTGAGGCATCTATTGCCGCTCCCTCGAACGAGGGCATTGAGGTCTGGACACCTGCAGCCCCGTCCGAGGAGACCGATGAGCGGTCGGAGAGCGGGACGCGGGCACTTGACATGATCCCCATCGCGCTGCTCGCCGCCGGAGCCGTCATATACATCACGGCCATTCTCATCAGCCCAGCCATGGGAAAGGTGGCCGGCTGGGCGCTGGCCATCATCGGCGCGTTGCTGATCACCTTGGCAGTAGGGAGATGGCTGGGGCGGCGCAAGAAGATAGAGAAGGATGATGAACTGGTCATCTGTTCAAAGTGTCACGAGGTGGTCTCGGACGCCGAGTCCAAGTGCCCATCCTGCGGGGCCATGTTCACCAAGCCTATATTGAAGGAGTGAGAAATTGAAGATCGCATGGCATGGCCATTCCTGTTTCGAGGTCCATAACGGTCTCGTTGTGGTGATGGACCCACACGACGGCAAATCCATCGGCATCAAACCGCCGGTTGTCAAGGCGGACATCTGCCTGATATCTCATGATCATTTCGACCACAACTGCTCTCGCATCATACACGGCGATCCCGCGGTGGTAAGGGAGGCGGGCGAGAGAATGGTCAAGGATCTAAAGGTGAACGGCATATCCACGTTCCACGATGAGGAGGGGGGCGCCAAGCGCGGCCGCAACATCGTGTTCCGCTTTGAGATGGACGGCGTCTCGTTCGTCCATCTAGGCGACCTTGGACAGGAGCTCGCCGATGGGGAGATCGCATCGCTGGGCCGCGTGGACGTTCTTTTCATTCCGGTCGGAGGAGTGTTCACCATCAACTCTGCCGCCGCCCGGAGGCTCGTCGAGCGGATCCGGCCGAAGGTCGCGATCCCCATGCACTTCCAATATGGCGGGCTGTCGATCACCATCAGCCCGGTGGAGACGTTCCTGGAAGGCATACCGGAAGAGAGCGTTCTGAGGGTGGGCAACGAGATCGAGTTCACCAAGGATGAGCTTCCGCCCCAGACGGAGTTCTGGGTGTTCTCCCCGTGAACATCTGGGGGCGGTTCATGAGACCGCTCAAATTTATAACCTGATGAAGTTCACAACGCCCAGCCATTGGAGCAAGGAAACCTCTTCGTCTCATTTTCTTGAAAGCCGCCGTGCGATGGAACCTTCTGACCCTTTGCCAGGTAGCAACGGCAGGATCGTCGGGTCCCGCCTTCATTTCTTATATCAAGGGGGGTATCATCGACCGGCAGATCTCGGCATGTCCGAAAGATGCCGCGAAGGCCTTAAGCGCCACAGTGCGCCTGGGACGAACATCGGACCTCGCGCACGATGCGTTGGCGCTTAAGCCGAGAATCGAATGGGTGCCTGTTTGTGAATACAAACGAAATGCGGGAAGACCGCAGGGCTGAGATCACACCATCAGAACTTGAACTGGATAATGCCAGCGGAAGGATGAGCATGAAGGAGAACTGTAAGGAAGAGATCAAGGAGCAGATGATCCAGGCTGTCGAGGCCGTCAAGCGGACGAACCCGATGGCCGGATCGATCACCAATACCGTGACGATCAATCTTGTGGCCAATGCGCAGCTCGCCATCGGCGGCTCTGCGGCCATGGTCTACCTGCCCGATGAGGCCGAGTTCCTGGCTAGGGCGGGCGGCGCCACCTATCTGAACGTCGGTACGATGTTTCCGATCTACGAGGAGTCGCTGCCGCGGGCGGCGAGGGCGCTGTACGAGGCCGGGAAGCCCTGGGTCCTGGACCCGGTGGCCATAGGCATCGGCTCCCTTCGAACCGACATTCTGCGGCAGTTCAAAGCATACAAGCCGAGCGTGATCAGGGGGAACCCCTCGGAGATACTCGCGCTGGCCGGCCTGTGGGGACTGGAGGGCGGAAGCAAGGGATCGAACGTCCGCGGCGTGGATTCCACCGATCCGGTGCTGGCCGCCAAGGACGCGGCCGTCGCACTGGCGAAGTGGACCGGGGGGGCCGCGGCCGCATCGGGAGAGACGGACCTGGTGACGGACGGCTCCATGGTGGCGATATCTCACGGGGGCTCTCACTTCATGGAGAAGATAACGGGATCCGGCTGCGCCCTGGGCGGCGTCATGGCCGCGTATGCGACAGTGGCCTCGCCGTTCATCGCGGCGCTCACCGGCCACGCCGTGTTCAATCTAGCAGGGAGCCGCGCTGAATCGAAAGCGGAAGGCCCGGGAAGCTTCCAGACACTGTTCCTGGATGAGCTGTACAAGGCCACCGCGATCGACATAGCCAACAATCCGTTCGAGCTGGAGGAGGTCGGGCCATGAACACACTGGTTGCAGTGGCCATTGCGCCCCTGGGCGTGGGCGATGAACTTGCAAGCGAGGTCGCAGAGGTCGTGAAAGTGATCCGGGCCTCCGGCCTGCCGAACCGCACCACCTCCATGTTTACGGAGATTGAGGGCGAGTGGGATGAGGTGATGAAGGTCGTCAAGGACGCGACCTTCGTGCTCGCTTCCAAGGGAATACGCACAGAGGTCGTGCTGAAGGCCGACGTACGACCGGGGTACAGCAACATGATCCAGGCCAAGGTGGACAAAGTGAACGACATCCTGGAGGGGCGGAAATGAGGAACGGGTTCGACATCTCGGCCTACCTGGTGGTGGGCCCGGAGAACACGAAGGGACGTCCTGTTCCTCATATCGTCAAGGATGCGATCGAGGCCGGGTTCACCTGCGTGCAGATCCGTTCGAAGACTGTCTCGGCCCGTGAGCTCATCAAACTGACCGCTCAGGCGGCCGATGTGATCGCCCAAGCCGGCGTGTCCGACGAGGTCACACTGCTGGTGGACGACCGCCTGGACGTGGTCCTAGCAGCCAGGAAGCAGGGAGTAAAGGTGGACGGCATCCACGTGGGGCAGTCGGACATTCCCGTGGAGGTATGCCGCGGATGCCTCGGCAAGGATTCCATCATCGGGCTGTCGGCCAGGACGCATGATCTATTCGAGTATGTCAGAACCGTGGACGTCAAGCAGATCGACTATTTTGGCGCCGGACCGCTGCATGAAACGAGCACAAAGCCAGATTGCGGCCTAGGTCTCGAAGGAAAGGTGATAACCAGGAGCTTTGACGAGATCGCTGAACTTGTTAAGCTCAGCCCCATCCCGGTCGTCGTCGGCGGCGGCGTCAAGCTGGCCGATATACCTCGGCTCGCCAGGACCGGAGTGGACGGCTTCTTTGTCGTGTCCGCCGTCACCGAGGCCGAAGACCCTCGGTCGGAGGCCGCCAAGCTCGTCGAGGCCTGGAAGGCAAATCGGCCCCGCGGCGAATGAGGCGGAGCTCATCCTCATCAGCCCTTGCATGAGGCTCATGACTGCAACCCCATTGCAAGGCAGGGGCTTTTTTCCTTAGATCGATTAGATGATGAAGTGAGGCCTCCAGCCCGCACTCGCCTCTTGCTCAGCGCCATATTTGAATATCTGGATCGCAGAGCATCAAAGCTGACGCTGTTCAGATAAGAAATATCGATAGGAAACGGTTTCGTTCTCAGAGATACAGTGCGTCCTCGGTCCTGCCCAGCTCAATCGGGGTGGAGCGGAAGCCGACCGCCGCGCCCTTGCTGTTGGCCACGAGGGATGCGCCGATCACCGGCGCGCCGTAGTTCAGCGTTCCGATGGCCGCGGGAACCTTGAATAGGTCGCTGAGCGACTTCAGATCATCCTTTGATGTGGCAGGATGGCAAAGCATGCCCTTGTTGGTCACGGCGCACACGGAACCGACGGTCTTGTACCCGGCAACCTCTCCCTTGACCACCTCGATCTGCAGGACCTCCTCGATCTGCTTGATCGCGCTTTCCGAGAGTTCGGGATTCACAAGCGCGGCGTTGTCGTTGACAAGGATGTTGTTCCCGCAGACGTTCAGTCTGTCCTTGATGCGAGTGAGGGGGATCTTCTCTCGGAGAGAGCGGACCTCCGTCAGCGAGGCCATTCCGCTAACTATCCCTCCATTGGAGTTCATGGCCGCCAGCGCCCCCAGGATGTTGGTGGAGGCCAGCGTGGCCCTCACCACCTCGCATCCCAAGGCCTCAGTTATGTCGGAGACCAGGGAGTCAGGCGCATCGAAGGGCACCAGGGCCAGGCTCTCGTTGGCTACGCAGTAAACTCCGATGTAAGGATTTCCCAGGTAGCTCGAGAGCTTTAGCATGATGCCTGCCTACTCCTCAATGGCTGAATCTTCGGGGAGGGAGACCTCGACCAGACCGTCCTCGAACTTGACCGCCTTGACCTTGATGGACTTCGGCGGGTTCTGGATGCCCCTGGCCCAGATGGCCTCGTTGAGCCTGTGGTCGATCCACACGTTGTCCTCGGTGGTCTTCATGTGGCGCACCACATTGGCACGGATCTCCTTGATGGCGCGCGTGGCCCTCTTGGTGCGGGGCGCCATCTTGGTCTTCCTGAGAGTTATGTTCATTATCTTCTCGTCCATGATGAGATCACTCCTTCAGATTGCTGTGTCTCCAGCTCCTCCTCTTGGGGTGGCGGAGCACGTTCCTATTGGTCCTCATCATGACCCATGAGGGGACCCTGCGGTTGGATTTCCCGGCCCTCATAAGGCGGATCTTCATTGCGGCGGGCTTGTTAGTGGCCATAGATTACACCCTTTCGATCTTGATTTCTCTTTTTTGGGGAGTCATCTTCTGCAGGATGGCCTTGAGGGTGTGATCGTCGATCTGACCCTGGATCCTTCCCATCTGGAGAAGACGAATGAGCTGTTCCTCCACGGAGGCGGCGACTTCTGGATATGCCAAACGGACCGTGGCAAGACGGTCGCGCGCTTCAGGAGTCAATATCTGGCGCATGATGGTCTGCATCTCGGCCTCCCTGCGCGCTGCCTGCTCCTGCATCATTGCTTGCTGCTGCAGCTGCTGCTGTTGAGCGTTCTGCAGCTCCGCCATCCTGCGGCGCCGGATCAGTTCAAGTTCTTCGTCACCCTGCATTTAGATCTCCTTCACTGGTGGATCTCGTCGTAAACCTCTTTGGACATCTTGTCCAGGAGGGCCTGCCCCTTGGGAGTGATGACCCTGCCGTTCTTCTTGTCCTTGGCGACGAGCCCGGACTTTTCAAGCTGGATAAGGCACCGGCGGGCGATGGCCCTGGAGCCCTTGACCGCGCGGTTGGGCCTGGAGCCGCGGTCGACGAACCCGCCGTACTCGGCGGCGAGGCGGGACGAACCGACCGGCCCGATGAGATAGACCTTCCTCAGAACGGAGGCGGTCCTGGTGAACCACCAGTCCTGCTGGAGGGGAGCCTTCTCAGTGTGCATGCCTGTCTTTACGAACTCCGCCCAGTCGGGAGCCTGGATGGTATCCATCTGCTTCAATTGAGCCGCCGTCTTGGCGATGAGCTTCTCGGGCGGAACATCATAGACCGTAACCATATGACCTACCTCGAAATCACATTAATTCTATCCAAGTGAGGATAATGCCTACCGCATTAATATGGATGTCCTATAAAAGCGTTTCTGGATGCCGGGAACCGCTGGGATGAGCCTCGTCATCGGCGCTCCCCCTTCATCGTGGCGAGCGCGCGCCTCCGATGGCCTTCTGAAGGGCGTTCGAAGAGCCTTGTTCGCTCACCCGGTCGTCCGCTTCTAGCACCGCCTAGGGCGATGTAACTCATATACCTTTCCCGGGCGATGTTCGTGTTGGTGGACGCCGGCCCCGGCATGATCGGCAAACAGGTATATGCCTGGTCACCGGACGCCCCCGGGCTCGCGCCGAACGGTCCAGCGGTGTCCGCAGGACAGGCACTGGGAATCAGGGTCGTCGCCGGTCTTGCAGCACCCTCCCATGATCAGCCTGCCCTCCCGGTCGGCCCTTTCAAGCTGTGGCGACCATACTGGCAACCCATAGATTATGTGCGCGACCCTGCTCGAACCGCACTTCGGGCACAGCCTCTCGGACATCACGCAATGTAATTGTCATCCCGCTTTAATTTTCTCTTCGCCCGTCCGATCGCCCCGGCCATCGGTGGCTATGGACGCCATACCGAGTTCTAAAATAGGGGGGAGGGGATGCGGCGTCCATGCGGTACGTCGTGGCGCTGACCGGATGCTCTGGCATCCAGTATGGGATCCGGCTCCTGGAAGAGCTCGATGGCGAGAGGGAGCTCATCATCTCCGAGATGGGGAAGAAGGTATTGGACGAGGAGACGGGACTGACGATGGAGGACCTGGAGTCCAACGCGGAAGAGGTCTACGACGACGATGACCTGTTCGCTCCGCCCGCATCCGGCTCCCACCGCTTTGACGCCATGATCATATGCCCCTGCACCCAGTCCACGCTGGCCAAGATCGCGGCGGGCATCGCCGACACCCTCATCACCCGCGCCGCATCGGTGACACTGAAGGAGAGGAGGAAGCTGATAATCGTCCCGCGCGAGACGCCGATCAGCGCCATCATGCTGGAGAACGAGCTGCGCTTGGCCAAGGCGGGAGCGATCATCCTGCCAGCGTCCCCGGCGTTCTACGCCGAACCGCGCTCGGTCGACGACATGGTGAACTTCGTGGTGGGCAAGATCCTGGACCAGGTTGGCCAGGAGCACGAGCTGTTCAGACGCTGGGAGTGACCCCCGTTTTTACGCGTTCCGTCACAACCGCCCGGTCCCGGCTCACCCCTCCGCGGCCTCGGCGCCCTTCCTATGGGAGGCGAAGACGTGCCCTCTCATGACATGGACCATCACGGGGATGGCCATTAGCTGCAGGCTGATGGACAGGAACATCATGCCGATCATGGAGCTCTCGTAGAGCGTCCCCATGGCGATGCTCCCCAGGAACCATGATATGCCGAAGGCCGCGTTGTATATGCCGAAGGCGGTGCCCCTCCTACCCGCGGGGGTCATGTCCGCAACCACCGCCCTCATGACCGAGTCCTGCGCGCCGAAGCCCACGCCGTACAATATCATGCCCAGTATGACGAACGTGACGTCGCTGGAGAATATCAGGAAAACGAACAGGGGCACTGCGGCCAAGACGCATATCAGCGGCAGCAGGCCGACACGGTCATACGACCTGCCGAACGCCAGCGCGGACAGGCCGTCCGATGCCATGACGATCGCGTACATCACCGGCACCCATCCGTCGGAGACGCCGGCGAACCTCTCTATGTGTAGCGCTATCAGCGGGAAATCGGCGTAGCCAGCGGCGATAAGCGCTCCGGCCAGAACATAAGGCCAGAAGATCCGGGGGAGCTTGGCAGCGCTCTCGGTGTCCGGCACGTGCTCCATCTTCCGGGGATGGGGGTTCATTCTTCTGGCATAAACTAACAGAAGGACGGCCGCCAGCGCCGGTATCAGCAGGACCTCGAACCCCAGGCGGTAGTTGCCGCCTAACATCATCACCACCACGATGGCGACCGGACCGACCATCCCCCCCACCGACGAGAGCGCCTCCTGCACCCCGTATGCCCATCCCCTCCCCATCCTGGAGCCGGCGTGCGAGAGCATGGCGTCGCGGGCCGGACTGCGAACGGCCCGGCCCAGACGCTCCAGCATTATCAGCCACATGGCTTCCATCCAGTTGCCTGTGAGGGCCAGCGCCGGCACGGCGATCAGGTTGATCCCATACCCTATGAACAATGGGGCCCAGTAGTTCCCCGTATGATCGGTGAGCCGGCCGAACACGATCCTGAGGCTGTATCCCAGGAGCTCGCTCAGCCCGGCGATGAAGCCCACCGTCACCGCGCTGGCGCCCAGAAGTCCCAGGTATGTCCCCATGGAACTTCTGGAGCCCTCTGTGGCAATATCGGCCATAAGGCCGATCAGACCCAACAGTATGACAAAGACCACTGCTGTAGAACGCTTGCGCTTGTGCGCACTGAACCCAACCACCCGCCCCATCCTCCCATCCCTCAGTCATGAGCCCGGACCAATCTGGGGGATCACTCGGGAGAGTGCAACCTACTAGCGCTACAACTATCACACCATGGCCCAACCCATCCCCCAGGCATGGTCGCCGTTCACATTGCCGGCTTGCGAGAAGATATCCCGCGACAAATATTTAAATCCGATTAAAGGCCCATCGACGGGCCGCCCCGTCCGCGATCACTCCACGTAGATGGCGGGGCGGCGGGGCTGGGCGGCGCGGGACTTCTTCTGCGGGTCCGGGGCGGAAACGTCGTCGGCGGAATACACCTCGACGGGGGCGCCGACCTCCTTGGACAGGAAGGCGGCCGAAACGCTCAGGTAGGAAAGCTCGTCCAGTTCCACGGACAGCCGCTTCCTCTCTCCCTCGGAGCGCTTCATCATGTCCTCGGCGGTCTTGCGGGCGAAATCGGCCGCCTCCTTTCCCCGGCGCTTCAGCCCGTCGCGCGACATGACCTCCTTGGTGAGGGAGGGAACGGTCAGCTTCCCCTCGCCGGCCATCTCGAGGGCCATCGAGCACACCTCCCGCTTCCATGCCGGGGCGGTGTACAGCATGATCCTCTTGGCCGAAATGCCCGTGACCCGCAGGATCTCGTTAATGTCCGACATGACGTCGGCGAGGTACTCCTCGGCCACCTCGGCGTGGCGGTCGATCTCATCCACCATCGGTTCGGGATAGGGGGCGATGGAGACGAAGCCTTTCTGCCCCAGGCCCTCCCACATCTCCTCGGCGATGTGAGGAGTTATAGGCGCCATCATCCGGACCCACATGCTGAGCGCCCGGGCCGCGGTGTCCGCGTTGTTCCCACCGCGCCGGATGTACCACCGGACGTCGGCCATCGTCTCGAAGTACGTCTCGTTGGCCATTCGACGGAGGTCATAATCATCCATGGCGCCGGCGATGGTCCCCGCGCGGTTGTTCATGCGGGAGATGAGCCAATTGTCGATTATCGACCGTTCCGTTCCCTTCAGGCCCTTGAGCTCCTCCACGGTGCGCATCACGCGCTCCATGCGGGATGAATAGTTCTCTATGTTGTCCTCGTCCCATTCCACGTCGGCGAACGGCGCGGCTATGTGGGCGTAGTACATGCGGAGAGCATCGACGCCGAAGCGGCCGGCGGCGTCAGGGATGGGTTCCGCGCCCCCCTTGGACTTGGAGATCTTCCCCAGCTTCCCCGTGACGTACCAGTTCACGAATATGCCCCGAGGCCACAGCTCCGACGGCAGGATCGCCACGTGGTTCTTCAGGAAGGCCGGGAAGTGCACCGTCATGTGCTCCTTGCCGCCCAGGTTGATGTCCAGGGGGTAGAAGTACATGACATCGTCCCGTATGCGGCGGAGAAGGTCGTGCTCTATCCCGGTGGAGGCGGCCACGTCGGGAACGGAGCCCTTTCCGAGGAACACCAGGTCGAAGAACTCTTCGGTCATCTGCTCCAGCTTGAGCAGTCCGGTGTTGTAATAGTGAGATATCGTATAGTATATCGGGTAAAGCGTGGAGTCGGATATGGCCTCGATGATCCACTTGGGGTCGAACGGAAACCTCGTTCCAAGCCAGTTGCCCTGGCGGACGCAGGCCCTCTCCCGGAACCAGTCCAGAACGCCCTGCACATTGGTGTAGAACTCGGGCGGGAGGATGTGCATGCTCCGGCAGTGGGCCTTGGTGGCCTCGGTAAGAGCGGCGTTGCCATAGTCGATGAACCACTGGTCAGGGACCTTCTTTATGACCACGGGCTTACCGCAGCGGCATACGACCTCCTCGGACAGGTCGTAGAACACCTCAGCCTCGCCCGCCTCGATCATCGTCTTCTTGATGAGCTCCTTGGCCTCGTCCACCCTGAGGCCGGCGAACTCGGCGCACGTATCATTCATGCGGCCGGTGTGGAAGCCGTCCTTGTAGATCTGCTTCTTGGCCTCTTCCAGCCTGGGATCGTTCCCATCGGTGATGCCCAGCTTCTCGATCATCTCCACTGCCGGCAGGGGGCCGTACCCCTTGGTGTCGATGATCGGTATGGGCTCGATAGCCCTCACTCTCTCGAGATCGAGCCCGTAGCGGGCCATGGCCTCCTCGCTCTTCCTGAGCAGCAGAAGCGCCATCCAATCATCCGGCGCGTCCGACGGCACCGAGGTGACAAGACCCGTGCCAACATCCGGTCTCGCGAACGCGGCCGGCAGCACCGGGATGGAGCGGTGTATGACGGGAGCGACCGCTTCCTTGCCTATGAGCTCGCTGCCCTTCAGCGTGCCGATCAGCTCCAGGCCGTCCTTCTGGTAGGACATCTTCTCGTATGACGGGCGGCTGATGACCCATGTCTCATCGCCGCGGCGGACCTTGACATACTCGACCTCAGGGTTCACCCAGAAGTTGGTCTGCCCGTACACCGTCTCCGGTCGGAGCGTGGCGGCGACCAGGAACACGTCGCCGCATCTGAACTTGAGAAGCGTGTACTCGGTGGTCTCGGCGCTTCCCCCCTTGGAGAGATCGGTCTCGGACGCATCTATGGCCACCGGGCCGCACTCCACGCACGCCGGGGCGAAATAAGGCTTCTGGATCAGGAGCCCGGCGTCGTTCAGCTTGTGGAACTGCCACTGGATGAACCGCCCATAGTCGGGATTGGTGGTGCTGGTGAACCGCCTCCAGTCCGCCAGGAAGCCGAAGCGGCGCCAGTACTGGTTCTGATAGACCTCGTTGAAGAAGTTGACCACGTCCATCGGTTCGGTCAGGTGGGGTATCATGTCCTCCGGGCAGCCGTTGGCCAGAAGGTAGTCGATGGTCTTCGGATCGCGGTCCTTGATGCGCTTCGCCAGTGATATGGCCCCGTTGCCGGTGGCGTGAGTGCCGACGGGGAAGAGCACGTTGTAGCCGCACATCCGCTTGTATCGGCCGATCGCGTCGACATAGGTGTAGCCGCGCATGTGGCCTACGTGAAGGTAACCGGTCAAACCTGGGTATGCGAAGATGATCATGAACTTGGGACGGGCGTCCCTCTCTGCCTCGTTTATCCTGGCGGCGTACCATTTCGCCTGCCACTTGGCTTCTATCTCTGTTGTCCAAGCCGACATCTGCACACCTTGAGTGCCTCGGTAATGAGTAATGATATTAATAGGGATGTTTCCGCCAATGGATATGGGTGCGAGCGCGCGGCACCCGCCTGCCCGCGCCGTCGCATGCCGGAGGACCTGCCGTCATACCGGCGCGCCCCGTATGACGCGGCATATGCTCCGAAGGCCGTGAGAAAGCATTTGACGACATTTTATTATACTGTCCGATACATGTCTGGCATGCATAAATTTATTGGAATCGAATTGGATATGACAATATATGACAAGTGACATATTTTTAAATATAATGTAGGTCATTACTGTCATACCGCCTCTAGGATGGAGATGTAGGAAAATGGATGGAGAGAGGATCTCGCTGCGGCTTGAACAGGAGGACCTTAGGATGCTTGACGGCTTCCTCGAGGAACACCCCGAGTTCTCCAACAGGTCGCACCTGGCCCGTCTGGCCATACGCGCCTTCATCGAACAGAACGAGGCGCCAGAGGACACCACCGCCGCACGGCAGCCTTCCAAGGGGAACGCCGTGACGGTCGAGGTGCCCGCCCTGGCATACATGACCATCGAGTCCTTCATACGGGCAGGGGTTTACAACTCCATGGAGGACGCGGTGGTGGAGTGCCTAAGGGAGAGGTTCATCACCAAGGAGGCCAAGGAAAGGATCCTGCAGCAGCAGGCCGAATCCATCCGAGGCGTCGAGCTGTTGGACCGGTAAAGCTCTGTCGGCCTTCGTAGGACAGGCCGGTGGGATGGGATGCACCGTCTTACGAACTAAACTCCTTAGCGAAAGCAAGAACGGGTGACGGGATGATGACGCACGGAATAAAGAAAGAACAGATAGTCGCGGACCTGGGCAGGAGCCTCATGGAGCCGAAGATCACCGTTGTGGGATGCGGCGGTGCAGGCAACAACATCGTTAACGGTCTCTACTGGAGCAACAAGAACGTCAACACGGTGGCGATCAACACCGATGAGGCCAAGTTGCAGGAGATCGAGGTCCACAGCAAGGTGCTGATAGGCACCGATGTCACCTACGGCCGGGGCGCCAACGGTTTCCCCGAGGTGGGGGAGCACTGCGCCGAGCTTGCCAAGGGCGTCATATCCAAGGTCCTGAGGGACAGCGACATCGTGATCATCGTGGCCGGCATGGGCGGCGGAACGGGCACCGGGGCAGCCCCCGTGGTCGCCGAGATCGCCCGGGAGCTCGATGCCATCACCTTCGTCATCGCCATCAACCCCTTCGCTCACGAGGGCGGCCGGCGGGAGATCGCCAAGGAAGGCATACGCAGGCTCAGGCAGGAGACATCCAACGTCATCGTCCTGGAGAACGACCGCCTGCTCAGCCTGGCCGGCGACTGCACCATCTCCGAGAGCTTCAGCGTGATGGAGCGCTCCATCAACAGCCTCATCGGCTCGCTGAGCGAACGGATCACCCGGGTGCTGCAGGAGCAGATCCGCCGGGAGGTCTCCGAGGCGCTCATGGAGATGGAGACCGTGCGGGTGGCTCGTCCGGCCTCGGTCACCGTGCCGGAGATCATCCGGGCCAAGTCGGTGGCGGCCAATCTGGAGATGCCTTTCAATCCCAGCATGGCCCCTCAATTCCTCACCCGTTAAGGGCATGGGCGTGGAGGGTGCCCCTCCCGCCCCCCGTCATTTTCGCCAAACATTAATCCCCGGTTTTCTCATCTCTCGTTCATGAAGGTAGGCCTCCTCGTCAATCCCATCGCCGGCATGGGCGGCTCCGTCGGCCTGAAAGGCACCGATTCGTCCGAGGTGCTCGAAGAAGCGCGCCGCCGAGGCGCCGTTCCCATGGCGGCGGCGCGGGCGGCCGAGGCGCTAAGGTCGGCCGGAGACCTGGAGGCGTACGAGTTCTTCACCGCCGGCGACGGCATGGGCGAGAACGTGCTGAAGAACCTGGTCGACCGCATGGTGGTGGTCTACGATCCCGGCAGGACGACGTCGGGCGAGGACACCAGGGCGGCGGCCAGGGCGCTCATGGACGCCGGCATCGAGGCCCTGGTGTTCGTCGGCGGGGACGGCACAGCCAGGGACGTCATGGACGCCGTCGGGGACCGCGTCACCGTCATCGGCGTCCCGTCCGGGGTCAAGATGCATTCAGGCGTGTTCGCCAACACCCCCCGCGATGCCGGCCTGGTGCTGCGACGGCTTCGGGTCAATGAACTGCCGTCCCGCCCAGCGGAGGTCATGGACATCGACGAGGCGGAGTTCCGGAAGGGACGTTTAAGCGCCCGCCTGTACGGCCACATGCTCACTCCCGAGGACCCGGGCCTGATCCAGCCGTTCAAGCTGGTTTTGGGCGGAGGCACCGAGGACGAGCACAAGGACGCCATCGGCCGCTACATCGCCGAGAACCTTCGGCCCGGCACGGTGTACATCCTGGGGCCGGGGACCACCATGGACGTCGTCGGCAGGGAGATCGGCATTGACAAGACGCTTCTGGGCGTCGATGCCGTCAGGGATGGCAGGCAGATCGCCAAGGACGCCGACGAGAGGACGCTCCTCGGCCTTCTTGACGATGCTCAGGATGCCAGGATCATCGTCACGCCCATCGGCGCCCAGGGCTTCATATTCGGCCGGGGGAACCAGCAGATCTCGCCCCGGGTCATACGCCGCGTCGGGCTGAGGAACGTCATCGTGGTCGCCACGCCCCTCAAGATGAAGGACACTAGGAAGCTGAGGGTCGACACCGGCGATCCTGCCCTGGACGAGGAGATGCGCGGCTACGGCAAGGTCGTCATCGGTTACGGGACGCAGCTGGTGGCGCCGATCGAGTGAGCTCACTGGCCTTTGACCGCTAGATACCCCAGCTCGAACGCCCTCACGTTCACGTCCTTCGCCTTGGCCGGCACGGCCTCTAGGAGCGCGTCCAGGACGCGCCCCTTGGACAATGGGAAGCCCTTCACGGCCGATATGGCCCCGATGAGCACTGCATTGGCGGTTATGGCCTTCCCGGCCTCGATCGCCTTCGCGGTGGCGTCGATGGCCACAACATGGTCGTTCACCGAACGGAGCGCATCAAGGATGTCCCCCAGCGGCGGATATGTGCCTTGTCCGATGGACACGCTGATCGGAACGACTGGAGATGTATTGGTGATTATGCAGCTGTCCCTGTTCACCGACGTGACGTTGCGCAGCGTCTCCGCGGGCTCGAAGCCCAGCAGGAGGTCCGCTCCCCCTCTCGGGATGAGCGGCGAGTAGATCTCATGTCCGAGGCGCACCGAGCACTGGACGCTTCCGCCGCGCTGGGCCATTCCATGAACTTCGGACATCGCCGCCTCCATCCCCTCGGCCACCGCGGCGTTGCCCAGGACGGTCGATGCCAGAAGAACTCCCTGGCCCCCGACGCCGACCAGCTGTATGTTGTACTTCATTTCACCACCTCGATGGCGTCCTTGGGACATACCTGCCCGCATACCCCGCAGCCGATGCACATCGTGACGTCGATCCGGACGTCCTTCCCATCCTTGCTGATGGCCGGGCATGACAGCCTCGATACGCAGGTGTAGCAGCGGACGCATTTGTCCTGATCTATGGCGTATGACGAACGTTTGAGGCTTCCCTCCTTGCGCTTGAGCAGCGGGCAGGGATGCTCGGCGATGATCACCGACAGTTCGTCGCTGGCGACCGCCTCCTTCAGGGCGCTGATAGTCGTCCCCAGATCATATGGGTCAACGGTCCTGACGTTCTTGACGCCGCAGGCCCGGACGATCGGCTCCAGCGGGATGGATGGCGTCTCGATCCCGCCGTGCTCCCTCCCCACGCCGGGGTTGGGCTGGTGCCCGGTCATAGCGGTCGTCCTGTTGTCCAGGATGACCAGTACGAACTTGTGGTCGTTGTACACGGCGTTGATGAGCGGCGGTATGCCGGCGTGGAAGAAGGTGGAGTCGCCGATGAAGGCGACGATCTTCTGGTCAGTTACTTGCGCGAACCCTCCAGCCGCGCCCACGCTGGAGCCCATGCACAGCGTGAGGTCTGCGCACTGCATGGGAGGCTGGACGCCTAGCGTGTAGCAGCCGATGTCGGTCGAGTATATCGCTCCCTGGGGGCCGACGGCCTTCTTCGCGGCATAGTAGGTGGCGCGGTGCGGACATCCGGCGCACAGCACCGGCGGGCGCGGCGGAAGCGGCGTCTTGGGCTGCGCCGCCGCAGGCCTTTCGGGCTTAACGGGCAGCACGTCCTTCAGCGAGAGGATGAGATCGGGAGAGTACTCGAAGGCGCGGGGCAAATGGCCGGTGCGCTTGCCCAGCACCTCGACGTTGACATGATGCTGCTGGGCGATGCGCCTCACCTCGTCCTCGAGATACGGCTCCAGTTCTTCGAGGATCACTACGCGCTCCTTCCCGGCCAGGAACTTGCGGATCTTCTCCTCCGGGACCGGGTAGGTAAAGCCGAGCTTGAGTATGTCCACATCCTTGAGCCATTCGCGGGCGTAGGTGAAGGCGACGCCGCTGGCGATGACGCCCACCCTTGAGTTCGTTCCAAGAATATAGTTAAACGTCGAGTTCTCCGAGAGCTTGAGAGCGTGCTCCATGCGCTTGAGCTGCTCAATGCGCAGCGTCCGCGCGTTCGCTGGAACGGTGACGAACCGCTGGGGGTCCTTCTCGAAGACGCCTTTCGCAACAGGCTTGGGAGCCTTGCGCAGGTCGACGACGCCGCGGGCATGGTTCACCCTGGTCGTCGTTCTCAGTATGACGGGCACCGACAGCAGCTCCGAGAGGCGGTAGCCCTCAAGGACCATGTCTCGCGCCTCGGCCGGACTGGAGGGCTCCAGCATGGGCAGTAGGCCGAGCTTTGCATAGTAGCGGTTATCCTGCTCGCTCTGGGAGCTGTGGCACGACGGATCGTCGGCCGTCATGACCACCATCCCGGCCCTCACGCCAGTGCAGGCGAGCGTCATGAGGGCATCGCTGGCAACGTTCATCCCGACGTGCTTCATGAAGGCGAAGGAGCGAACCCCGGAAATGGCGGCCGCGCCAGCCACCTCCAAGGCCACCTTCTCATTCACCGAATATTCGAAGTACATCCCCGCCGGGGCGGCCAGGTCCTCTAGGACCTTTCCGACCTCGGAGGACGGGGTGCCCGGGTATGTCGCGGCCAGCCCCACGCCGGCCTCGAATAGCCCTCGAGCGATCGCCTCGTTGCCCAGGAGTAGAAGTCTCCCGCTGTCTGCCAGCAGCCTATCCAACCGTTCACTTCCTGCCCGCCTCCAC
>ENA-UOOM01000811-UOOM01000811.1-fermentation-metagenome-genome-assembly--contig:-NODE-811-length-33069-cov-11.329254_pt1 | contig 33069 bp, 28 predicted proteins | sample MGYA00245781_ERZ724031 | MGnify/ENA primary metagenome ERZ724031 (study PRJEB28704, sample SAMN03018317) | fermentation metagenome | biome: anthropogenic terrestrial biome; feature: soil; material... | reverse complement strand
GCTTCACGGTTTCCGCCGATTGCGTATATGTTTTTACCGAAAACTGTTTTGTTGAGTATAAACCAAACAATAGCGCTTATTATAAGTGCAATCGGAATCAAAATAGAAATACCGGGGAAATTCGGGGATTCAAAGAATTTATGCAAGCCCCAGAATGAGAAATCCGGTCTTATTCCGCCGATTGGCTGTGACTTGTTCGGAGGAAGGTCAAAATAAAGCGAACATGCGCCGTAAACAATAACCATTACAGCCAATGTTGCTATAAAGGGATGCATGTCAAAACGCGCTACCAAGAATCCGTTTAATAATCCAAAAATCAAACATGCTGCGACCGCTGCTAAAACAGCAAGAATAACAGGAATCTGCGGAAGGTCGGGGAAAAATCTTTTTGAATACTCGGCTGTCTGCATAAGTGAAGTGGAAATAACAGCCGCTAAACCAACCATACGTCCTGCGGACAGATCCGTACCTGCAATAAGTAGTGTAAAACAGATACCCAAAGCAATTATAAGCTTTGTCGAGGACATCGCCATTATATCCAATAGTACACTCACCTGCATAAAGCGCGGTTCTATAAAAATAATTATTATTATAAGAACAAGGAGCGCTAATATAATAGCATTATTCATTAAAAATGATTTTAAGACTTTATTTGATATTTCAACAGTATCCCCCAAACGTTTTCTGTTAAAAAACTGATATGCACCATAGAGAACTACAATAATTCCTATACCGATTATAAAAATTGGCATATCGTACATTTTTTTATTATAAAAAGGGACATTCAAAAGATATCCGATTATCGCAAGTATTCCGCCAAATAACATATATATTTCGCCGAATTTGTCGCGAGGGATTATTTTTTCCTTTTTCATACTCATAACCTCTCTTTCTTTTAAACTATTTAGCAAATCTTGTGGCAAGCCGCATTACTTCAACCTGACTGAATTCGTCACGGTTAAGAACACCCGAAACTCTGCCTTCGCTCATTACCATAACCCTGTCTGCCATACCCAAAAGTTCAGGCATTTCAGAAGAAATCATTATAATTGATTTGCCTTTTGCGATTAAATCAAGCATAATTGTGTATATTTCATATTTTGCGCCGACGTCGATTCCCCTTGTAGGTTCGTCCAAAATAAGAATATCGGGATTTGTAAGAAGCCAGCGCGCAATCAAAACCTTCTGCTGATTTCCGCCCGAAAGATTCTGCATTAAAGTTTCAAGCGAAGGAGTTTTTACGTTTAACTGTTCGTTGGATTTTTTTGCTGCCACAATTCTTTTTCCACCGTTAAGTACACCTGCTTTGGAATACTTCCTTTGACTTGCTATAACAGTGTTGTCCAAAACCGAAAGAATAGGGAATACACCGGTCGCACGGCGTTCTTCCGTTAAAAGTGCAATTCCGTTGCTTTTTGCATCTCGGACTGATTTAATGTTAATTTCTTTTCCGTCTTTTTCAACTTTTCCCGAAGCAATACCGCGCAGTCCAAAAATAGCTTCTACCAGTTCGGTTCGTTGAGCCCCAACCAGTCCGCCGATACCTAAAATCTCACCTTTATGAAGTTCAAAATCCACATGCTGAAAAGATTTTTCAATAGGTGAGCACAAATCCGTAACTTTAAGTACAATCCCGCTTCCCGGGGTATGTGTTTTTGGAGGAAAACGGTTAGTTAAATCACGGCCTACCATCCTGTTTATTATTAAATCGGTGGTAAGCTCGCTTGCCGGCCATGTGCCAACACCCTGACCGTCACGCATAATTGTGACTTCATCCGATATTTTTAAGATTTCCTCCATTTTATGGGAGATGTAAATAATTGCGCATCCCCTGCTTTTAAGTTTATCTATAATTTTGAACAGATGCTCCGTTTCAACATCGGTAAGAGATGATGTCGGCTCATCCATTATGATTATTTTCGATTTGTAACTTACCGCCTTCGCAATTTCCACAAGCTGAAGAGTGGAGGCGGAAAGGGTTCCCGCAATAGCTTCGGGGTTTATATCAAGCTCGATTTCTTTAAAAAGATCCCGAGTATCCTTTATCATCTTGCGTTTATCAACCGCGATACCTCTCATCGGAAATCTTCCAAGCCAAATGTTTTCCATTACAGGTCTGAAACGAATGGGATGTAATTCCTGATGTATCATAGAAACACCCAAATCGAGCGCCTGTTTGGAAGTCGTGATATTCTCTTTTTTGCCGTCAATATATATTTCACCGCCGTCTTCCATGTAAATACCGAAAAGGCATTTCATCAAGGTTGACTTCCCGGCTCCATTTTCGCCCATAAGAGCATGAACACTTCCGGGGCGGACTTTAAGACTGACTTTATCCAAAGCTTTAACTCCGGGGAAAACTTTGGTTATTTCTCTCATTTCCAACACATATTCGCCCATACACCATTCCTCCTTTTTCCAAAGTAACGGGGAACGGAAAGCGCGTCTGCTTTCGCATTCCCCAATTAACAGCCACTGCTGAGTTGCCTTATATTCTATTACTGGAAGTCTTTATAGTTATCTTTTGTAACCTTTACATAGTCAATCCATACATATTTGCCGTCTGTTACATCATATTTAATGTTCTCTTTATTTATTTCTTTTCCCTGGGCTGCTGCGACTGCAATATTTACAGTTGCTTTACCTTGGTTTTCGCTGTCGTTTAGTACTGTACCGAGCATAGAACCGTCTGCCATTGCAGCAAGTGCAGGAGCAGTTGCATCAACACCTACAACAGGAATGTACTTTGCTTTGTCGCCCTTGTTGTAGCCCTGTGCCTTCAAAGCTTCAATTGCACCGAGAGCCATATCATCGTTATTAGCGAGAACAGCTTCGATTTTATCGAGTCCCTGTGAAGAAATCATAGCACTCATAAGGTCTGTTGCCTTAACTTTATCCCACATAGCTGTATCGGCAGCAAGTTTAACAGGCTCGAAACCTGCGTCTTTAAGTGCTTTTAATGAATATTCTGTACGAAGTGTTGCGTCTTGGTGACCAGGTTCACCTTGGAGCATTACATACTGAATTTTGCCGTCGCCGTTCTTATCGGCATCTTTGTTGTTTTTAAAGTAATCGGCAATAATTTCACCGGACAATGTACCGGACTGTTCTGCTTTTGCGCCGACATACCAAACTTTGTCATAGCTATTCATAATATCAGCTTCCGGTTCACGGTTTAAGAAAACAATCGGAAGACTCTTAGCCTTTGCTTTGTCAACAAGCGGGCCTGCAGCTGTACGGTCAACAGGGTTAACTGCAAGTGCGTTTACACCTTTTGTAATAAATGTATCAACCTGCTCATTTTGAGTCGGTTGTTTGTTTTGCGAGTCCACAATATCAAGTTTTGCTCCGATTGTTTTAGCCTGGGCGTCCATATTGTTACGAACTCCGGTCATAAATGTATCGTCGAACTTGTAAATACATACCCCTACGTTTACATCTGAAGCAGCCTCTTTGCCACCCTCTGCTTTGCTTTCCGTATCTGCCGGTCTTGAACAGCCCGCAGCTACTGAAGCCATCATCAAAGCAGATAAAATCAATGCAACAAATTTCTTCATTTTTAATCCCCCTACTTTTTATTGTTTTTGCATTCACTTATTGTGCATTTGCACAGTTTTTTGTGAATTTGCAACTTACTATTGGATATTGTAGCTTAGATAAATGTTAATATCCATATAAAATTCTATTCACTTCTATTGAAATTCTTTACCTGTTTAGATAATTCGTACGATTATTGTTGAAATGTTTTGTATATTACTTACAAATGTAGAATAACATATATAACTTTATTCTTTATTTTTTACCGTAATTGATAAAACAAACATATAAGTTATAAATTTATCATACAAATATTTTGTTGTATCACCGTATAAAAACGGCTATAATTAATAAATAAATAAAATTTTAGGAGTTTTTGTAAAAAATGAAAGACCAAATTTTTAGAATTTTAAATGATATTAAAGGTAAAACGGGTTTTTACTATAAGAACCTTATAACCTCGGAAGAATGGGAACTTAATTCCTCGCTCCCGCTTATAGCCGCAAGCGTTATTAAAATTCCTGTTTTAACAGAAGTTTTTGCCAATCTGCATAGTGGCACAGCGGACAAAAACGAATTTTACAAGATTAAAGAAACCGATAAGCTTCCGTCCTGCGGCGCTTTAAACTATATGCACACAGGGCTTGAAGTTACCCTCGAAGATTTATATACCCTTATGATTATTTTGAGCGATAACACCGCTACCAATATATTGATTAAAAAATTCGGCATGGAAAAAATCAATGCCCGTATGCGTTCATTGGGTCTTGAAAGAACGACTGTAAACCGCCTGCTCTTTGATTCTGCCGCTGCAAAAGAAGGTAAGGAAAACTACATAACCGCAAAGGAAATAGGGATTCTTCTTGAAAAAATGTATAAAGGTGAATTAATTTCACATAAAGCATCGGAAGAAATGATATCCATCCTTAAAAATCAAAGACTTAACGGAAAAATCCCTTTCTATTTTAAAGGAGAAGTTAAAATAGCACATAAAACAGGTGAAGACGACGGCATTACCCATGATGTCGGAATTGTTTTCGCACCCCAGCCGTTTGTTGTGTGTTTCTGTTCAAACGAAGTGGATGTTCCGAGTTTTGAACATGCTATTCAAAAAATTACAAAAATGCTTTACGATATGCAGGTGAAACAATGACTACCCTAATTAAAAACGGAACAGTTGTCGACCCCATAAGCCATATAAACTCAAAATGCAACTTATATATTAAGGATAATAAAATACATTGCATTACATCTGAAAAACTTGCCGCAGATAAAATAATCGACGCAGAAGGGAAAATTGTTTCTCCCGGATTTATAGATGTGCATATGCACGAGGGAGTAAAAAAGTCCGACGGTACTCTTGATGAAAGCATTTTTCTTTCGCTTTTAAAAATGGGTGTTACTTCCGCTCTTGGCGGAAACTGCGGAAACAATACAATTGATTCTCCTTCAAAATATCTTGACATAATAGATGAAAAGGGAATACCGATTAACCTCGGACTTTTCGTCGGTCATACGGACGCGCGCATACGTGCAGGCGGAACAGATAAATATGCGCCGATTGATGAAAAATCACTTAGCCGTATGCTTTCTAATATAGAAGAAGAACTCAGCGGCGGATGTATCGGAATATCATTTGGTGTAAAGTACACCCCGGGAACTACTTTTGACGAACTTTTGAAAGTGTGTTCGCTTTGCAAAAAGTTAAATAAGCCTATATCCGCACATATTCGAGAAGACGCGGCGGGAGTTTTGGATGCGGCGCGCGAAATTGCGGAAATCGGAAGACAGCTCGGTATTCAAGTCGAAATATCGCATATCGGCAGTATGGCGGGTTTTGGCCAAATGGACGACACCCTAAAAATGCTTGATAAATATGTTTTAAACGGTACAAATATTGGGATTGATTGTTATCCCTATTATGCATTCAGTACGGAAATCGGTGAAACCACATATGATGACGGATGGCTTGAGCGTTACGATACCGACTATAGCAGCATTGAACTTTGCGACAGCGAGTTTAAAGGTAAGCGCTGTACCGAAGAAATATTTAAGAAACTGCGGAAAGAAGCTCCATCAACAATAACGGTATGCCACGTTATGAAACCAAAGGAAGTCGATACCGCTCTTCTTCACCCAAATGTTATGCTTGCTACCGACGGTTTTTTCCACAGCGGTCAGGGGCATCCCCGTGCAGCAGGCACTTTTCCTCATTTTATCAAAAATTATGTTAAAACAGGAAAAATAAGCCTTGATGACGCAATTTACAAAATGTCCTCTCTTCCTGCTTTAAAATTCGGACTTAGGAACAAAGGAAGACTTTGCGCAGGAGCTGATGCGGATATTGTAATCTTCGATTTGAACAATATAGAAGACTGCGCAACTTTTGAAAATCCCTCAAAACCGCCTTTGGGTATTGATTATGTAATCGTATCTGGAAAGATTGCTGTGGAAAATTCCAAAGTAAAATCCGGCACCTTAGGTCATTCCCTGAGGTTTTAGCAAGATGAATTTTTCCATAATATAAGCGTCATTTTTTACATTTATCTGCCTTTACAAACACTGTTTGCAGTGCTATAATTCAAATTATTACTTTGTTTTTTGAATTTAGCTATTTTTTTAATTGCATTACATATATGTTGGGGGAAGCCGTATTGATAATAACAGATATAGAAGTGGGCGAAATTTTTGTTCCGCTTATAACTCCGTTTAAGACAGCACTGCGCACTGTAAGCAATGTTGAAGATATAGTCGTTAAAATTACAACCGATACAGGTGAAGTCGGATACGGCGAAGCGCCGCCGACAGCTGTAATTACAGGTGACACTAAGGGTTCGATTGTGTGTGCTATACGCGATTTTATAACTCCTGCTCTAAAAGGAATGGACATTGAAAACATCGATGGAATAATGAAGAAGCTACATTCCTGCATAAAAAAGAATTACAGCGCCAAGTCTTGTGTGGATATGGCGGTTTACGATTTGTACGGAAAACGTTTCAATGCTCCGCTTTATAAGCTTTTGGGCGGATACAGAAAAGAGTTTGAAACCGATTTAACTATAAGCGTCAATCCGATAGACGAAATGGTAAAGGACAGCATAACCGCTGTAAAACGCGGCTATCGCATTTTGAAAACAAAAGTCGGTTTGGACGGAATAAAGGATATAGAGCGCATTAAAGCTATACGCGGCGCAGTCGGCAAGGACATAAAAATTCGTGTGGACGCTAACCAAGGCTGGAGTGCAAACGAAGCGATACATATCATTTCTAAAATGGAAGACCTCGGTCTTGACATAGAGCTTTGCGAACAGCCGGTAAAAGCCGAGGATTTAGAAGGTATGCGCGCAGTGACGCAGTCGGTAAGAACACCGATACTTGCCGATGAGAGCGTATTTTCAGCAAGAGATGCCTTAAACATTATACAAATGGGAGCGGCGGATTTAATTAATATCAAGCTTATGAAAACGGGCGGAATATACGGCGCACTTAAAATTTGCAGCATAGCTGAAACATTCGGTGTGGAATGTATGATAGGCTGTATGCTCGAAAGCAGGCTTTCGGTAAGTGCGGCGGCACATCTTGCCGCGGCAAAAGGGATTATTACGAGAGCCGATTTGGACGGGCCGTCACTGTGCAAAACCGACCCGTTTAAAGGTGGGCCAAAATATAAAGAAAATAAAATTGTTATGACTGATTTGCCGGGTATCGGTATACAAAGTGTACCTGCATTTGAATAATTAATTCATAACAATTCAGATATCGTCTAATGACGTGAAATTTAAAATGAAAAGAGGATAAGGGAAAATGAAAAAGCTGTTATCACTTTTGCTGTGCGCCGCTATGCTGCTGAGCACACTTGCGGGCTGCGGCAAAAAAAGTTCAGGCTCGGGTACGGACTACCGCAAACTTTACTCCAGTGAAGTAAGTACGCTTAACTACCTTACTACGGGAGAACAAGTCGGACACGAAGTCGCCGCAAACTGCATTGACGGGCTTGTTGAATACGACAAGTACGGTGTTGTAAAGCCGGGAATCGCCGAAACTTGGGAAACAAGCGACGACCAGCTGACATGGACTTTCCACCTTCGCAAAGGAGTCAAATGGGTTGACTACACAGGCAAAGAAGTTGCCGATGTTAAAGCACAGGACTTTGTTGATTCGGCAAAATATGTTCTGACAAGTTCCAACAAATCAGAAACCGCAAGCGCTTTATACAGCGTTGTTAAAAATGCAAAAGATTACTACAATAAAAAAATCACTGATTTTTCACAAGTAGGCGTAAAAGCTGTTGACGACAACACTTTGGTTTACACTCTTGAAAAACCTACATCTTATTTCCTTTCTATGCTCGTATATGTTTGCTTCTTGCCTGTAAACGGCGATTTCATTAAAGAAAAGGGAGCAAGTTTCGGTACGGACAACACAAACATTCTTTATAACGGGGCATATGTTTTCACTAATTATGAACCTCAAGCAACCCACGTTTTCACTAAAAACGATAAATATTGGGATAAAGACAAGGTTTATATAAACTCTGTCACAGAAACCTACAACAAAGAAATGAATACCCTCGCTCCGGAAATGTACAAGCGCGGTGAAATAGATACAGCTTTCATTTCTGCGGATATCCTCGACAACTGGCTTAAAAATGACGATACTAAAAACTTAGTTATGCCGAGCCGCAGAAACTATTACTCTTATTTCTATGCGTTCAACTTCGACCCGAAATTCGATGCTGAATTCCAGCCGGAGAATTGGAAAATAGCCGTTAATAACGAAAACTTCCGTAAATCGATAATGTTCGGCCTTGACAGAGTTAAGGTTCTCTCGGTAAGTGAGCCGAATAACCCTGACAAGCAGGTTATGAATACAATTACCCCTCCCGATTTTGTCGACTATGAGGGAACTGATTACACTCAAATCGGTTCTTTGAAAGATATCAGCTCAAGGGATTCTTTTAATGCTGACGAAGCAAAGAAATACGCACAGAAGGCGAAAGACGAACTTAAAGCAAAGGGAGCTACATTCCCTGTTAAGATTCTTCTTCCTTATAACCCGTCAACATCCAACTGGGACAAAGAAAGCCAAGTTGTCGAACAACAGCTTGAGGGACTTCTCGGTAAAGATTATATCGATGTTATTCCCGAAGCAGGCCCTGCAACAGGTTTCCTTTCAGCGGTACGCCGTTCCGGGAAATATGCTATGATGAAGTGCAACTGGGGACCCGACTATGCTGACCCTGAAACTTACACAGACCCGTTTACACCGAATGACAAAGACGGACAAGGCGGCGGAACTTACAACTGGCCAGAAAAAGTAGAAGGCTACACCGACGCTGACGGTAATAAAACTTACTCCAATCTGTTCTATGCCGCTAAAGCACAGACAACAGATGTTAAGAAACGCTATGAAGCATTCGCAGAGGCAGAAGCATTTCTTGTAAATCATGCATTTGTAATTCCTTACGGATTCAACAACAATGGCTATAAGGTTGACAGGCTCAATCCGTTTGAATCACAATTTTCGCCTTTCGGAGTTTCTACCCTGCGTTATAAAGGGCAAAAACTTCTTGAAAAGCCGATGAGCATGGACGAGTTCTATGCGGCTGAAAAGAAATGGCGTACTGAGCGTGAAGAGGCTCTTAAAAAAGCAAATCAATAATTTCTAAGCTTGTAATTTTTTTGTTTAGAATAATGACTCCGCAAAAAGCCTGCGGAGTCATTATCCTGTTATTATTTTAATCAAAATATACGAATTGGCACTGAGTACAATGCCAATTCGCATATTTTGCCCAAGAAGGAGCATTGAAATGTTAAAATACAGCGCCAAACGACTATTGCAATCGATAATTACACTATTCATCATAATTACGATTGTTTTCTCTCTGATGAGACTCATGCCTGTTGAAGGCTACTTCCAAAACTTTGAAAAAATGGACGAAGCACAAATTCAAGCCGCACTAAAAAGCATGGGGCTTCTTGACCCGCTTTGGGTACAGCTGAAAAACTTTTTTATTCAGCTTTTCCACGGAAGTTTGGGCAAATCCCTGATTTACAGACCTAATGTCCCTGTAATGGATATTATTGCCGACAAAGCTCCGATTTCTATTATTATGGGGCTTGTTTCAATGGCAATTTCCCTTTTGCTGGGAATTCCGCTCGGTACCGCCATGGCTCGCAGTAAAAGTAAGTTTTGGGACAAATTCGGTACTGCGTTCATCGTATTCATAACCGCAGTTCCTGCGGCTGTTTACTATCTTTTAATTCAGCTTTATTTTACAGAATGGTTTAATATTCCGATTTTGTTCAGCCTTTCAGACCCTAAAAGCTGGATACTTCCGACTTTGTCGCTTGCCCTTCCCAATACCGCCTTATATGCAATGTGGCTGAGAAGGTACATGGTTGACGAACTTAACAAGGATTACATTAAACTTGCCCGCGCCAAAGGCGTAAGCAATAAAGACATTATGAAAAACCATGTTTTCAGAAATGCATTCGTTCCGCTGATACAATACCTTCCGAGTTCCCTTCTTTACACAATAATGGGTTCTATTTACATAGAGTCGCTGTACTCAATCCCGGGAATGGGCGGTCTTTTGGTAAATGTTATTCAGCGGCAGGACAACAATATGGTGCAGGCTCTTGTTCTTATTTTCTCCGCAATCGGTATTATCGGACTTCTTCTTGGAGATATACTGATGAATTTGATGGATCCGCGCATCAGCTTCGAAAATAAGGGAGGTGCCCGATAGTGGCTTTAGGACGCAAAAAAATTTCCAAAGTTGAAGAAAACATCGACAATATAATTAAGAATATTCCGGAAGAAGAGCTTTTCGGTTTTGCGGATTTTGACGAAAAAGCCGCTGAAAGAGCCGGTTATTCCAACTACTCTTATTGGCGTTCAACCTTTACTGTATTTTTAAAAAATAAGACTGCTGTATTTTTGCTTATATTAATCGGAGTAATTCTGATATTTACATTTATTCAGCCACTGCTTCCCGGACAGCGTTCACCAACCGAGATTTTTAACGATGCTAACGGAGTACAAATACGAAACATGGCACCTAACAGTGAATTTTGGTTCGGTACTAACTCAATCGGTCAAGATTTGTGGAGCCGTGTTTGGAGCGGCACGAGAACATCGCTGTTCATTGGATTTTCCGTCGCTTTAAGCGAAGCGGTTATAGGAATTTTAATGGGTGTACTTTGGGGCTATGTTCGTAAACTTGACCGTCTTTTTACTGAAATATACAACATACTCGACAATATTCCACAGACCGTTGTTTTGATTTTGTTCTCGTACATTATGCGGCCGAGTGTTTCAACCCTTATTATTGCAATGTGTCTTACCGGATGGCTTAACATGGCGCGCTTTATCCGAAACCTTGTTATTATTATCCGCGACCGCGACTACAATTTGGCATCGCGCTGTTTGGGAACCCCGACGATGCGTATTATTTTCAGAAACTTGCTGCCGTATTTGGTATCGGTTATTATGCTTCGTATGTCGCTTTCAATCCCGATGGCAATAGGAAACGAGGTTTTCCTTACATATATCGGATTGGGACTTCCGCCGAGTATCCCGTCTTTGGGTAACTTAATCAATGAAGGCAGAATACTGATGACATCGGAAGCACTGCGCTATCAGCTGTTCTTCCCTGCAATTGCACTTTCAATCGTTACTATTTCATTCTATATCATAGGCAATGCGTTCGCAGACGCATCTGACCCTAAAAATCATGTTTAAGGAGGCTGATTTTCATGGAACAGGAAGTTATTTTATCGGTTAAAAACCTGCATGTAAAATTTGACCTTCGCGGAAAAACTCTTAATGCAATTAGGGGTATTTCACTTGATTTATATAAAAATGAAAGTCTTGCGATAGTCGGCGAATCAGGTTCCGGAAAATCCGTTTTGGTTAAAACCTTTATGGGGCTTTTGGACGCAAACGGAAAAATCACCGACGGCCAGATTATTTACGAAGGTAAAGACCTAACAAAGTTTAAAACAGAAAAAGAGTGGCTTACAGTCCGCGGTAAAAAAATAGCCATGGTTCTTCAGGACCCTATGACGAGCCTTAACCCGCTTAAAACAATAGGCTACCAAATATGCGAAGCAATTGAACTTCACCAAGGACTTAAAGGTGCAGAAGCTAAAGCGCAGGCGGCTAAAATTTTGCAAGATGTCGGCATTACAGAGCCTGAAATGAGGATGAAACAATATCCTCATGAGTTTTCCGGAGGAATGCGTCAGCGTGTTGTAATAGCCATTGCCGTTGCTTGTAAACCTAAAATTTTAATCTGTGATGAGCCGACAACCGCCTTAGATGTTACAATTCAAGCACAGATTTTAAATCTGCTCAAAGATTTAAAGGTTAAATACAATCTAACCACAATATATATAACCCACGACTTAGGGGTAGTAGCAAACGTTGCCGACCGTATCGCTGTTTTATACGCGGGTGATATTGTTGAAATCGGAACTTGCGAAGAAGTATTCTATAATCCGCGCCACCCTTACACATGGGCGCTTCTTTCCTCACTGCCTCAGCTTGGCATCAAAGGTGAAAATCTTTATTCAATTAAGGGTACTCCGCCTAATCTTTTTACGGATATAAAAGGCGATGCATTCGCTCCGAGAAATCCTCATGCGCTTAAAATTGATTTTGTAAAGCGTCCGCCATATTTTGACGTAAGCCCGACACACAAGGCACGCACATGGCTTTTGGATCCACGTGCACCGAAAGTCGAACCGCCAAAAATTCTCGGCAAACTGCGCGAGGGGGTAAAAAACATTGATTGAAACTAACGAAAAGCAACCATTGCTTCAAGTAAAAAATCTTGATATTACCTTTGGCACGCACAAAAATAAATTCCATGCTGTAAAAAATGTAAGTTTTGATATATATAAAGGCGAAACCTTTGGACTTGTGGGCGAATCCGGTTCGGGCAAGACCACAATAGGCCGCTCCATTATCAGAATCAACCCCACTTCCGGCGGTGAAATTCTGTATAAAGGCGAAAAAATCAACGGAAAAATATCTAAAGAACGTGACCGTGAATTGACACGCCAAATTCAAATGATTTTTCAGGACCCTATGGCAAGCCTTAACGAACGTGCAAAAGTCGATTTCATCGTATCCGAAGGTCTTTATAACTTAAAAGAAAAATTCAGTTCATTTCAGCGTAAAGCAAAGGTAGGAAAGGCACTTTCCGATGTCGGACTTCTTCCCGAATTTGCGAGCCGCTTTCCGCACGAATTTTCCGGCGGCCAAAGACAGCGTATCGGTATTGCAAGAGCTTTAATAATGGAACCTGATTTCATTATAGCCGATGAACCTATAAGTGCGTTGGACGTATCAATCCGCGCACAGGTTTTAAACCTTCTTTCCGAATTACAGAAAAAGCGTGGTCTGACGTATTTGTTTATTGCGCATGATTTATCGGTTGTTCGTTTTATTTCCGATCGTATTGCCGTTATACACAAGGGCGAACTGGTGGAACTTGCCGAAACAGAAAAGCTGTTTGCACATCCGCTTCACCCTTACACCAGAGCGCTTCTTTCCGCAATTCCTTTGCCCGACCCTATTGCCGAAAAGAATAAAAAGCTTCTGGTTTACGACCCTAATATGCATAATTATTCGGTTGATAAACCTGTTTGGTGCGAAATAGAAAGCGGACATTTTATTTTGGCAAATAATCCGGAAATTGAGAAATATAAAAAGCAATTGGAAAATAGCTGAAACCTTTGGGAGGAAAATTAGATGTTAATACCAAAGCCATTGCATAAAGGTTCACGTGTCGCCCTTATAGCGCCCGCAGGACCTGTTCCGCCGGAAAAATTCGGGCCGGCTGTGCGTGCAGTAGAGGAGTTGGGACTTAAACCCGCCGTTTATGAAAGCTGCCGCAGAAGCCACGGATATTTTGCCGGTGACGACAAACTTCGTGCCGGCGACATCAACGCGGCATTTAAAGACAAAAGCATTGAAGGTGTACTTTGCATCCGCGGCGGATATGGAGCACAGCGTTTAATGAATATGATTGATTTTGATATGATTCGTGAAAACCCGAAGGTTTTCTGCGGATACAGCGATATTACCGCGCTGCATATCGCAATTAATCAGTTCTGCGGATTTGTTACATATCATACACCTATGCCGTCAACTGAGCTTTACGCAGGAGTTGACGATTACACTATAAACAGACTGAAAAAAGTGCTGTTCGGTGCAAAAATCGGAGATTTGCAAAATCCGATAAATATGCCTGTAAAAACTCTTGTAGGCGGCAGTGCCAAAGGCATTTTAACCGGCGGAAACCTTTCGCTTGTGTCCTCGTCACTCGGTACTCCATACGAAATAGATACTAAAGATAAAATTCTGTTCCTCGAAGATGTCGGCGAAGAGCCGTACAGAATTGACAGAATGATAAGCCACCTTAAAGCGGCGGGAAAGTTTAGGGACTGCGCGGGGATTATTTTAGGCTATTACACCGATTGCAATGCCGAAAACCCCGAAAAATCACTTACTTTAGAGCAGGTATTCACCGAGCTTATTGCGCCGGAACATAAACCTGCCGTTATGAATTTTGCCTGTGGACACAGCCTGCCAAGTCTTTCGCTTCCTTTGGGAATGGAAATTGGACTTAACTCACTTTCCGGAAAAATAACTGTATTGGACTGATAATATGAATATAAAGGAATTAAGAAATTTCGCTGAAAACGAAATCAATTACATTGACGCAAAAGTCTCTCTTTTAGTTTATGATTTCAGTAATAATAAAACAATTCTTTCAGTAAACCCGGAACAAAAAGTAGTTTCCGCCAGTACAATCAAAGTTCCGATTATGCTGACGGCACTTCAGAAAGTTCGGTACGGTTCGCTTAAAACCGACCAAAGGATTAACGTTGCCGGCATAGAAATTTTAGAAGACACCGAAGTATTTGAACGCGGAGAACATGGATACAGTTTGGATGAACTTTTAAAATGGATGATAATAAACAGCGATAATACGGCGACAAATGTGCTTATCGACCTTTTGTCAATGGAAGCGGTCAACAGCTACTGCGCTGAGCTTAGTTTAAAATCAACTCACCTTGAGCGCAAAATGCTTGACTTTGACGCCATAAAAGAAGGCAGAAACAACTATACAAGCGCCTCCGATTTATTCACATTATTTTCTAATTTATATCATAAGACTTTATTACCGCCCGACCTTTGCCGATATGCATACAAGGTTTTGAATATGCAGCGCGATTACAGCTCCGCACTGCGTTATATTGCAGACGAAAATATGACAGCCGCCCATAAAACCGGAGGATTGGATAACTTAAGCCACGATGTCGGAATTTTCTCAATTCCTAATCATGACTATTATTTCGGCTGTTTTGTATGGGACGCAGTCGACCATACGGAAGAAAACCCCATTGCAAAAAGACTGATAGGAAGACTTTCAAGGGCGGTTTACGACTACTTCAGCGAGGATTAATATGAAATACGCATTAATAAAATCCATAATAGCTCCGATAATGGAAGAACCGCCGCACCAAGCGGAAATAGCCGACGAGGCTCTCTGCGGAATGACGGTGCAGGTATTTGAAAATAAGGGCGAATGGTACCATATCAGAACTCATTATTCATATGAAGGCTGGGTACACGAAAAACACCTTCTTTTTAACGATGAGTTAATTAAAACATGGGGATGTTTAAAAAAGAGTGTCGTTCTGCAAGACTATGCGGATGTTTTGGACGCTCCCAAGGTTCAAGGGCATTTAGTCGGCGAAATCACACGAGGCGGACTTTTAAGCCCAATCGGAGAGTCTGAAGAAAATGGCTGGCAGAAAGTGCGTTTCTGCGACGGACGTGAGGGTTTCACCTGGGGCGCATTTTTAGGCGAATATATAACAACTTGGGATAAAAATAACGAAACAGCCCTGCGTAAAGCATTTACCGACACCGCTAAAAGCTATTTAGGCACGCAGTACCGCTGGGGCGGAAAAACTCCTTTAGGGATAGACTGCAGCGGGCTTTGTTCAATTTCTTACCTTTTAAACGGTATAATCATTAACCGCGATGCGAAAATACTTCCTCAGTTTGCTATGCACGAAATACCGTTTGAGGAAAAAAATGTGGGCGACCTCATTTTTTTCCCCGGTCATGTGGCTATGTACCTCGGTGGGAACAGATATATTCACTCGACAGCCGGCAACAACTGTCACGGTGTTGTAATAAACAGTTTTGACCCTAAAGCCCCTGATTACAGAGCGGATTTGCCGCAGAAAATTTTATGCACGGGCAGTATTTTTTAATTTTAGACAACAAAAACTCCTCTTACTTTTTTACTGTAAGAGGAGTTTTTTTAGCAGCTTTAATACAAGCCTGCAATTTCTATTATACTTGACTTCAATATAATTGTCCTTATTTACGATATAAACGAAGCGAAAATACCCATAGCTATAAAAGGCAGACATACAATAAAATAGATTACTCTGCTCTTTAATTTCTCATTCCTGTTGAATATTAAATATAAAGCCGATATTACAAAAACAGCAATAGGCAATACTAAATTCGGTGAAATTACGTTATAAAGCGCCAATATAAAATAGACCGCTGAAATAATAACCGCGCCGCAGATAATTATCGCCGTTCTTTTAGACGGTTTTTCCATTATAATCCCTCCCAATAACTTCTATTAAGTCAGCTCTAATTACCTCTATATATAATTAGCTTTCATCTTTAAAGCTGAAACTATTTTATTATCTACGGTTACATCAACCCTGTTTATGTTGCTGTTATTGTAATCATAGAAATAAAAGGGAATTTCAGTTTCACTTATTTGCCTTTCACTGTCTTGCGGCATCATAAAAGTAACAGAAGAAACTTCTTTTCCGTTATTCAAAAATTTTAGTTTTTTATCACTATCACAATTAATGTCATATATGCCGTTTTCAATTTTCAGATTTCCTGAAATAAAGGTTAATTTGGGATTATTACGTTTTTCCTGTTTCATTTCAGCGATGTCATCGAAAATAATAATGTCATTTGATTTATTATTAAGAAATTCATCATAATTTTGATACCTGCAAAAATTAACGCTCGCGGTATCGCTTTCTCCTGTATAGCAAACTGTTTTATTTGAATAATATTCACTTACACAAACAATTGCAAAGAAAAACAGCGCTAAAATAAAAATCGGCAGTTGGGTTTTATGTACTTTTAAAAAATTCAATTACACTCACACTTTCATTATGAATTTTTTCTGTAAAGCTCAACGCAAAAAACTATTACAAAATATATCGTAAGGCTAAAAGCACTTCAAACCAATCAATATTTAAAATGGTTTTTTTACTTATAAAAATTTCACAAACTATGTGTGTTCCGACATATACTACGGCACATAAAATAAGATGTGATAGTTTGGGTTGTTTTTTCATAATTTTTCTTTTCAATCCTTAATTAGGGGGCTGTGGTTTATGCGCTTGCGTTTGCCACTCATTACTGTTTAAAATATACTGGTAAAATTCATAAAGTTCATTATACAATTGCAATTCTTGTTTATTTCCGGGAAGCCCTATGCCATAGTCCTTATAATTAATACTCACATCTCCGTTATTAATAACATCCAGTTTAAAATCCGTTCCCATATTGTCTTCACCTATTGTATTAATATATATATTGATTTCTATTGTATCCTCAGTAAATGATTGAACCGCATACGGTTGAATTAATTTTTTGTAAAACCTTCTATTTTTAATTATATCAATCAGCTTTTTTGATTCATTTTCATTTTCAGTGTTTGTCTTTATGAGAGTTGAATCTCCGTTTGTAATTTTATATAACTCAAAATTTACTTTTGTTTTACCGGCTTGATATTCGGGAACTTTTACGGGATATTTATACCAAAGAAGAAACCCTAAAACTAAAATTAAACATATTACCCCTATATGTTTTTTATTGATTTTATGTAACATAAATCCTTCTTTCCAAATTGCATTAAATAGTCCCCTCTGCAACAGCATAGGGGACTATTTATTATGTTAAAAATATTTATTGTATACATTGTAATAAGATATTTAATAATATAATTTATATTGCAACAAACCAAGCGCCTCCATAATAATATCCGTCTATACGCTGTGTCACCCCACCAATCGTATATGCATAATAAGCCCTCTTATCAGGTGAATTATAATCTTCTGATTGGAAATATGATTTTGTTGTATCCTTAAAATTAGATTTTCCACCATCATATATTATTTGATTTTGAAAATATGCCCAACTATATTCCGTCAAACAACCAAAATGATAACCATCTGATTCTGATACATACGTCCACACTTTTGTTTTTTGTTCTTGTTTATTTGCTTCATGAGTCACTTTCCCATTGGCAGAAGGAACGCTCGAGGGAAAAGCATCTACAAAAATGCTAGCTATTGACCAAACACCTCCCGATATATAATCTATAACTCCATCAAAAATGGTTTTCGCTGTGCATTTAACTACACTGTTCTTATATTGTCCCCATGTATCTACATTAACTATTTCACTCTTTGAGTGGTCAGTAAACTTTATTTTTTCTTCATAATACCGCTTATTCCCATATCCACTATATGTCCTTGTGCTGTTAGAAGACGACTTATAGAGGGTTAAAGGAGCATAATAAACTACACCTTCACCTGGATTAATTTCTCCTTTTATACATTTTTCTGAATAATCTTTTAATCCTTGAGCTGTTTGTTTATGTAGCCCATACTTACTAATTGCATTTTCAACTTGAACTTCATCTAATGGATTAATATTGACCTCTTCTACTGGTACAAATGTTGTATTATTTACCTTAGAAAACAAAGTGTTTTGATTATTTTTATAAAGACCTTCTTCTATTTTATGAACTGGAATTGATTTTGGGTTATTATTAAACGACTTCGTGTATTTAGAACCTGCATTTTTATCAATTGTATAATTCCCATCAGCTTGTTGCGTAATATAGATTGTATTTTCATCTTTTTCCGCCGCAAAAGCAGGAATGGAAATCGTAAAAGAAATCGCCAAAACAAGAACTAAACTTATAATCTTTTTCATTTTACCTTTCATTTTAATTTCTCCTTTTCTTTACGTATGTTTTTTTAAATAAAAAGGAATTTCTCACCCCATACTTAAACCAATTTTCTCACTTCCTTCGTTTTTATTTATTTCAAAGTTAAATGAAATACATATTTTGCAATTCATTATCTTATATTTCTTTACTGCAATTTAAGTCTAACATATTTACCAATATCTGTAAACAAATGTTTCTAAACTGTAATAAATTATCCCCTTTGCAAAAGCAGAGGGGATAAATAAATTTAATTCGGTTTTTATTTTATTAGGTACATTTTAATCAGGGCAATAATTAAAAGATGGGCGGGGTAAAAAATATAGAAAAACCATTTGCTGTATTTTCCGCCGCCGCGTTCGCCGTTATAAAGCATTAAAAGAGGAGCGGCAAGCAGTACTCCAAATTGGAAAAACTGCGTATATATAGGCGGAATATACTGTCCTTCAAATTGCACCACAAATTCGGGATTCTGCATCAATACATTAAGCATAACTGTAGGAAGTGATATCATCGCCACCATAATTATTGAGAAAATCACAAAATACTTAATCTGTTTTCTTCTGTTTCCATGATATATTCCGAATATCAAAACCCAAATAACCGCCATATACGACCAATCGCCGGTCATTGCCAAAACACAAAGCGCTAAAATTGTAAGAATCTTTAATACTCCGTTTTGCATTTTGTCCCAAGCCCAAAGAGCGAGAAGTCCTAAAAGCAGGGTATAAATTACATTTAAGGTTAAAAAGTTTTTAGCGTTAGGCATACCGCCCGTTTCAAACATTATAAACGGAATGTAAGATACAATAGCAAAAACAAAAAGCCTTAAAGCGTATCTTTTTACATTTCGGGTATGATAATATCCCTCTGCTATAAAACAACACATAACAGGGGCTGTTGTCCTGCCGATTATATGCATAATCTGCCCAAGCGGAGTAAAAAGCGGAACGAATGCCCAAGCAATATGGTCAATAAGCATTGCGCCAATAACGATAAATTTCAGTGTATTGGAAGTAAGGCCGCTGTTATGTAACTGTACTTTTTGAGTTTGCGTATTCATTAATTAGACCCTTTCGTAAATAATTACTCTGCGATATGGTTCATAGGTGAGTAAATCCCCCATTTTTAAGTAGAGTTATTATTAAATAATATATATTGTAAAGGATATTAAAGTTCTAATCAAGTGAATATTGGCTTATTGTCAAAAAAAGCAGCCCGAGGCAAAGCCGCGGGCTGAAAATATCATTGCTTTGTACGCGGTACAGCGGTTGAGGAATAAAGCTTTTCCAAAGTTTTGGGGTCAGCAACTCCCGTAGTTTGGAACCCGTTGAGAAGCTGGAAATCTTTAACGCATTGCTGAGTTCCTTCGTTATATGTTCCGCTTACACTTACAAATAAGTATCCCAATTCTTTTAAGCGGTTCTGCATCTTTTTTACTTCTTCTCCCTTATCCCCTAATTTTAATGTAATATTTGTATTTTCCACTGTGGGTGAACTGCTTTCCGCCGGTTTGGAGGATGTCGGAGCTTTGCTCTGTGGTACGCTGTTTGCAGGTGAACTGTTCGCCGGAGATTTACTTTCCGGAGCTTTCGGTGCTTCCGTTCCCTCTAAAAGCTGTGGATACACCTTTCCTGCCATAAAACTTACTGCGTCTACCATACTTCTTCCCTGCAGAACCATAAGGGAAGGATTCATTTCAAAAACTTTTCCCTCTTTAACCGCAGTGAGATTTTTGTATTTTTCCGACGCCGCCAATTTGGCTTTTAAGCCTGTAGGGCAGAATATGTATTTGGGATTTGCAAGTTTTAAACTCTCGTAAGTAATTTTATTGTCTTTACTGTCTGAAACAGCATTAACAAGTCCCGCCGATTCGATTAATTTTCCTTCAAGAGTATCGCCCGTTGCGGCTTTTCCGTTCTCGTCGAAAAGATAAACAACCGTTACCGGCTTGTCACTTTTCGGTACAATACGGCCGATATCATCTATCGTAAGGAAAATTCCCTGCGAAATTTTGATTCCGCGTTCATACCCTGTTTTAGCTCCCTTTAAGGCAGAACCAACTTCCGAATAAAGCCTGTCCAAATCCTCGCGGCTTGTAGCTCGCTTAATAGTAATAACAGTTATTCCCTCTTTATTAAACGCCGAAAGTTGTTCATCAGTTAATTTATTTTCTGTAAATACGAGATTAGCGCCAAAATCCTTTATTTTTTTTGCATCATCTGCGGTAACATTAGGTAAAACCTCAAGGTCGCTTTGAGTGCAGTCGGCACTTTTTGCTTTCAACTTTATTTCATATTCCAAGGACAGAATAACATCGGCAATATTAGGTGAAAGCACAGCCGCACCTTTTGGTTCTTCATTTATTGTAACGTCTCCTATAGTAACGGGAAAGTCTTTTTTACCGACTCCCGAAGATATATCATTTTGCGGGCCGCAGGCAGTTAAAACGCCGAAGGCCATTATAAAACATAAAAATACCGTTGTGATTTTTTTAAGCATATTCTGCTCCTTTCCGCAGTATGTCGTAACTAAATACTGTGTTCGCACAAAACTGAGAAAAATTTTCCCACGCATTTTAAGAATTTCTGTTCCGAGCTGCCGCAAGACCACAAAAGGCGGTAAAACGCTTTCGCACTGTACGGTTTAAGATTCCTTTATAATATAGAAAAGGAAGCCGTTTGAGTTACTGCCCGTTTCATTATATTCATTTTAAATTCCCTTAACTTTATCAATAATTTTATACCTGTTATTTTACCCTTATTAAGGGTGTTATGTCAAGTTATGACGAGAAATGAGTTGCGATTTGCAATAATATTTGGTAATATATACTTAAATATCGGAAACTTGAAATTAGAGGGATAAAATGAAGAAAATATTAGTATATATATTGTCAGTACTTTGCATATTTGCTCTTTGTGCATGTTCAAAAAAGGCTGACGCCGATGTTTTAATCCGCGAAGCCAAAACAAACGCCGACAATATTAAAAACTGTACAGCCGATATTTCGAATAACCTTGAATTTACAGTAAACGGCAAACACTATACATATAAAACTACGAATAAAAATCTTTATTTTTCCGAGCCGTTTTCACTAAAATCCACGCAGTTTTCCCAAATAGGGGGTAAAGCCGATGATTCCGTGTCCTACACCGTTACGGACAGCAGCGGAGTTTGGTTTTACATTAATACGGGAAACGGCTGGCAGAAAACTTCGGCTGAAACGGTTTCAACACTGCCGACTGACCAAATAGACGTTTTGCGTATGCTTAATCATGTATCCGGTCAAAAGTATGTAAGAGAAACCGAATTGGATTCTAAAAAAGTTCATAAACTTGAACTTACTTTTAAAAGTGACGTTATTCAAAGTACAATAGAAACCATAGTCACGGCAAGCGGTATGGGAAACGGTTCCAAAACAATTGTTAAAACTCTTCTCGACAGCGTGCCGGAAGTATATGGATACTGCTATATAGACACGCAGAGTGGTCAAATAGTGAGAATTGAATTAAGCGCAGAAGACGCCGTAAATAAAATATTCAAGAATATCGACTCAAGTCAAGTTATAATAAACGTTTCCAAGTGTGAAATATCGGGAAATGTAGAGGATATCGGAAAAGCACCCGCGGTTCAGCTTCCGCCCGAAGCCGCCGCCGCTAAAACAGTAAAAGCCGCCGGTTAAAGAAATCGCCGGTTTTACTTCCCCCGCGGGTTTTGCGCTTTGCATACCCGCAGAGGGAGACCAAAAATCAAGCCCCGAATTTCGGGGCTTTTATTTTTAAGACAACTTAATTTAATAATAAAATTTGATAAATTTAATATTATAAAAATCAGCTACCACTAAATCGTCCGTTTCGGCTTCTTGAATAAGAATATAGTTGACACCTACTCCGAGTAAAATTCCGGATTTATCCACCAGGGTATTTGTTCCGACTAAAAAGTCCACTTTTACCGGTCTGCCTATTTGAGTCCGAAGAAACCCATTCATATACTGAATATTATTCGCTGTAATTGACTGGGGCTGTGTTGATGGAGTAATCGGCATAAGCGAGCTGTCTGCAGGCTTACTTTCCGGTATCCATGGAAGTTTTTGGTCACCCAATTGTTTAAGCTGTTCCCTTTGCTGCTGCTGCTGAATTGGATTCATATAGTTATAGCTTGCGATGTCGTCCAGTGTGGGCACCGGATTCCCTCCTGCGTTATTCTTTGCCGGTGTACCCACAGCCGCATTTAAGCATGGCTGTATCGGATAATTTTCCGGCATATTGTAATTATCCATTAAAACATCTCCTCATGTCTGTGCATATTTTTGTGTTGGAGCATAAAAGCAGTGCGCATTAATCCTATTGTAGATAACCCCCATTCCGTTTGGCGGGAAATACGGCGGGCATTGGGGGTTATATGGATTAAAATAAAAAAGGCAGTTTCCTATCCCGGAAAAAGTGTTGTTTGCAAGCGCCCAGTCCGCAATTTCGTAGTGAATTTCCTCAGGGTCCGAATTCCACACATTTTGCGGATTATATTCACCGCCGACTATGGAACGCATACACACGAACTGTCCCGGCTGTTCAATAATACTTCTAACGTCCCCGCCCTGGCTTATTTTGGCAAACTCTCCGTATGCAGCGTTTGCGCGGTTTATAATTATCGTCGCTACCGCGCGCATACCGTCTTCACCTTCGCCGCCGGCTTCGCATTTAATTAGTCTTGCTAAAAGTTCTCGGGTAGTATATGCCATGTTATCACCTATTTTTTAAATTGTCTTATAGCATTATATGTGCAGTTCTGCTTATGCGGTACAATCTGCATTTATCGCTTTTTATTTTCCCATACAAAAGCACTTGACTTTTTATTACATAATCTTTAAAATGTATATGTAGTTCGCTTTTTGGAGAGTTGTCCGAGTGGTCGAAGGTGCGGCACTCGAAATGCCGTAGGCCGAAAGGCCTCTAGGGTTCAAATCCCTAACTCTCCGCCATGAGCCTGTTTGTGGTCAATATCCGCACCAGGCCCTTCCTTTTTGCTTTTTTACGCTCTCTTTTGAGGGCGTTTTTGTCTGTTTTGTAGAAATTTACTCATCTTCTTAAAGTCTTGTATTTTCATTCACTTGGTTTTTGTCAAACATTCCGCTATTACAAGCCGCGATTCAGACTGCGCATGAAATTTTGCACGTGAGTAAATATCCACTTAACGGCAGACTAATTACTTTAGTACTCTTTTACCAAAAAACTTAAAATGATTGACCAAGTTTGACAGTAAAAGGCAACATTACCATTACCCAAAGAATGGGGCTGCAGTATACTAAATAGTGTAAACACGAAACAGCCTGTATTGGCGAGTTTTTATTTTTTATGTCCTTTTTAGAAAACTATGGCTTTGGCTATTATATAGATACTAAATTTATGAATGTGAGGTGACAGAGGATGGACACAGGGAGTAGCAACGACATCAAACCTAAAGGGCGAAGTAAAATAACAGATGACGTATACTCGCATCTGTTCATCTGTTGTCATACTTAAAGAATAGCTCTTTTTAGATCTGAGTCGTACTTCCTTATTAGCTCTTTTGAGCAAAATAAATTTGTGAAGGTGCAGACCAATGAAAAAGATTCTAAAGGGAAACATAATCAGAAGAAAAGCGGTCACGGATTGTGCCCGCAACGATGAAGTTAAAGAAAGAATGCTCTTTGCTTCATCACATGATGAAAGTAAGGTACTTGAAAAATTCGGAACAACCGAGTGCGGACTTAACGCAGCTCTTATTGAAAAATCAATAGATGAATACGGCAACAATACTGTTACGCACGGCAAGAAGGAATCGCTGTTAAAAAGAATATGCACTGCTTTTGTCAACCCTTTCACAGCAATTCTATTTGTACTTGCACTTGTTTCGGTTTTCACCGATATAATCTATGCTGTACCGGGGGAACAAAGTTATATAACCGTGATAATCATCACAACAATGGTTATGATTTCGGGTATTCTGCGTTTTGTTCAGGAAACGAGAAGCGGAAATGCGGCCGCAAAGTTATCGAAGATGATTCACACCACAACCTGTGTAGAAAGGGTTGAAAACGGCAGGGAGGAAATTCCGCTTGACGATGTTGTCGCAGGCGATATTATTCATTTGTCTGCAGGCGACATGGTTCCCGCCGATATTCGCATTCTCGCGGCAAAGGATTTATTTATCAGCCAATCTGCTTTAACCGGTGAAAGTGAACCTGTTGAAAAGCAGTCCACAAATTACACAAATGCAGAAGCTCTTACAGAAATACCAAACCTGGCGTTTATGGGCAGCAATGTAATAAGCGGAAGCGCAAAGGCTGTTGTTGTTGCCGTCGGCAACGATACAATGCTGGGCGGCATGGCAAAGGAACTCAGTGTTAAGCCGCCGAAAACCAGCTTTGAAAAGGGAGTAAACTCCGTTTCATGGATTCTTATCCGCTTTATGCTCGTAATGGTTCCTGTTGTTTTGTTTATAAATGGTTTTACAAAGGGCGATTGGCTTGATGCATCGCTGTTCGCAATTTCGGTTGCAGTAGGATTAACTCCTGAAATGCTTCCTATGATTGTTACAACCTCTCTTGCAAAAGGGGCTGTTACAATGAGCAAAAAAAAGGTTATTATTAAGAATCTTAATGCAATTCAGAATTTAGGTTCAATTGATATTCTTTGTACCGATAAAACAGGAACACTTACACAGGATAGGGTCGTTTTGGAATATCATCTTGATACGCACGGCAATGAAGACTCAAGAGTTCTTCGCCATGCATTTTTGAACAGCTTTTACCAAACGGGACTAAAAAATCTTATCGACATTGCAATCATAACAAAACAGCGGAAAGTTGCAGGCGATTATCTTGAAACCGCCTACACAAAGGTCGATGAAATTCCGTTTGATTTCAATCGTCGCAGAATGAGTGTTGTTGTTTCTGATAAGTCAGGCAAAACACAGATAATTACCAAGGGTGCAGTTGAAGAGATGTTAAAATGCTGTTCCTTTGCAGAATATAATGGCGGCGTTGCGCCTCTTACCGATGATGTTCGCTCCTTTGTCCTTGATAAAGCCAATGAGCTAAACGCACAAGGTATGCGCGTGATTGCTGTTGCTCATAAAACCAATCCCGCACCCGTGGGACAATTCTCTGTTTCAGATGAGGCCGATATGGTGCTGATAGGTTTCCTTGCCTTCCTTGACCCGCCAAAGGAAACTACTGCAAATGCTATTAAAGCACTTCACGAGCATGGTGTTGCGGTGAAAATACTTACGGGCGATAACGAAAAGGTAACTTGTTGCATCTGCAAGCAGGTAGGACTTGAGGTTGATGAAATACTGCTCGGTTCAGAGTTAGACAACATGACCGACAAGGAGCTTGCAGAAAAGGCAGAGAAAATTACTGTTTTTGCAAAGCTTTCTCCAAGCCAAAAAACAAGAGTGGTAAGACTTCTTCGCGAAAACGGTCATTCCGTCGGTTACATGGGTGACGGTATCAATGACGCCGCCGCTATGAAAGCGTCCGATGTTGGTATTTCTGTTGATACAGCGGTAGATATTGCTAAGGAATCCGCAGATGTAATTCTCCTTGAAAAGGACTTAATGGTACTTGAAAAGGGCGTCCTTGAGGGTAGAAAAACATATGCAAATATGATTAAATATATCAAAATGACAGCTTCCTCAAACTTTGGCAATATGTTCTCGGTGCTTGCCGCAAGTGCATTTCTGCCGTTTTTACCAATGGCGGCAATTCACTTGATTTTACTTAACCTAATTTATGATTTGTCCTGCACGGCAATTCCATGGGACAATGTAGACAGCGAATATCTTAAAAATCCACGCAAATGGGGCGCTTCGTCAGTCAGCAAGTTTATGATTTGGTTTGGCCCCACAAGCTCTGTATTTGACATCACAACATACCTTTTGATGTATTTCATTATTTGTCCTGCGGTTACGGGCGGACAGCTTTTCCACCAGATAAGCGACCCTGCAGCACAAGCACTATATATCTCGACCTTCCAATCAGGGTGGTTTGTCGAATCTATGTGGACTCAAACTCTTGTAATTCACATGATAAGGACGCCTAAAATACCATTCATTCAAAGCAGAGCATCAGCACCCGTTATGCTGCTTACATTTACAGGCATTGCCGTATTAACATTCATTCCGTTTACACCGCTTGGCACAGCGCTCGGACTTTCAACACTTCCGGCTGTTTATTTCGCTTGGCTTGCTTTAACAATTGTTTGTTATATGGTTTTGGCAACAGCACTAAAAAAACTGTATATAAGAAAATACGGTGAATTGCTGTAATTTGGCACTGAATACGCGATTTAGGCTTGGCTTAAATCGCGGTTTTTATACCCGCATTTAGGGGAAATATAATACTGAAATAAAACGAATTAGGGAAACGGTTCAAGATTCAAATCATTACTTTTCACACATTGCAACAACTCGAGCAGTACATAAAACGGCTTAAAAAACTGTAATAAAAAAACAGCATTAAGGATTAAACCCTGATGCTGTTTTCTGTTAGGTAATATTAATTCATCTGATTTTCTAATGTAGTCACAGGATGACAATATTTAATGCGTAAACGGTAGCATACAGACGGATAATATAGTATCATTTTGCTGAAAGAGGATATTTCCAGTTAATTTAAAAACATAAAAATTATTCGCAGTAATAACCTGTACGGTATGTTGGGTGTGTCGGGGCAAACTGTTTCAAAATGAACAAGATGCAAGGCTAATTCCGATATTAATAATACTATTAAGCTATTTTAAACCGGTTATTTAAAATCCTTGACAATAAAATATTTTAGCCGTATTATTGTATTAATTAAATAGTACACATAATATTAATCTATTATTTATAAGGATAAGGAGTGAACGTTTACTTTGAAGAAAAAGAAGAAAATCATAATAGGCGTTTCTTTGGCGGCAGTAACAGCTATAGCCGCTTTCTCATTTTTTGGAAAAAAGCCCCAAGTCCAAGCTCCGATACTTGAAACGATACCTTTGAGTAAATCCTCTTTAACGAGCACAGTTGCTACAAGCGGAACAGTTCAAAGTGCGGATTCTGTTAATGTATATACCGATTTAACATACACGGTAAAATCAGTCCCTGTTAAAGTCGGAGATAAAGTTTCCAAAGGTCAGGTTCTTTGCGAGCTTGATTCAAAAGATTTAACCGATACTATCTCACAAAAGCAGTCTGCAATTAACATTAACTCAAAGCAGTCAGCTCAAAAAATCGAGGCATCTCAGAAAAAATACAATGACACAAAAAATAACGTGGACGCCGGACTTCACGAACAGCTAAACGCCGCACAGGAAAGGGTTGATACCTCAAAGAGTGCACTTGAAGACGCACAGAAAAAGCAGGCCGATGCCGAAAAGCACTTGAAGGAAAATTTAAATACACAGCTTATTGCGGCAAAACAGAGTGTTGAAAGTGCAAAAATCGCCCTTGACAGTGCGCAGTCAAAATATAATGATGTTAAAAAACACAAAAAGGACGACGACTACCCCGAAACCGACGATGTAGTCGATGAATTGTACCTTCGTCCCGCAAGGGAAGCTTACAATACCGCAAAACTTAACTATGATACTGCACTTAAAAACCTTAACGCTTTAAACACTCAGGTAGATGAAGAACGTGAAAACCTTGCGAAAGCGACACAAACAGCACAGGATAATTATAATAATGCCGTAAAATCGCTTAAAGCATTACAGGTGACAATTAATCAGGATTTAGAAAATACTCTTAAGGGTATTGAAACGGATAAACTATTGTCAGACGATACCACAGCTAAAATGGAACTGCAGTCATTACAGGATAAATTAAGCAAATGCAAAGTGATTTCCCCTGTGTCGGGTACGATTACCGCAGTATATGCCAAAAAAGGCTCACCGGCAAACGGACTTTTGTTTGTAATCGAGGATGTCGGCGCATTGAAGCTCACCGTTAAAATTAAAGAGTTTGATATTGCTAATGTTAAAGTCGGAATGCCCGCGACCATAACATCGAATTCAATAAACGGTAAAGAATTCAAGGGGCAGTTACAGAGCATTTCACCCACAGCGGTAAAAGACCCCGAGGGCAAAACAGCAAGCAGTTCCACCGCTGAATTTGAAGCCGACGTTTTGGTTTTGGATGAAAATACGGGACTTCGCATAGGAATGAATGCAGACGCAAAAATAATCACTGAGAAAAAAGACGATGTTTTTTCCGTTACATATGACACCGTTACTACGGACGCACAGGGTAAAGATATAATCTACGCTGCGAAACCTTCAAAAGACGGAAAATATACTGCTCAGGCACTTCCCGTTAACTTAGGTATAGAAACCGACTCCGAAATTGAAATTTCGGGCGACGGCTTAAAAGACGGACTTCTGATTATTTCCGACAGTAAGAAAATAATACCCGGAATCACCTTTCAAACTAAAAATGCCAAACCCGCAGTTCCTGCCGCCGCAAACACACTAAAACATCCTGCAGTGGTAGGTGGGGAAAAATGAGCCGTAAAAAAGTCATTGAAATGCGCGATATCGTTAAAACATTCTACTTAGGAACACCAAACGAACTTGAAATACTGCACGGAATAAATATCGATATTTACGACGGCGAATTTGTTTCGATAGTCGGTGCATCGGGTTCGGGTAAATCCACTTTAATGAATATAATCGGGGCACTGGACCGCCCCACTTCGGGTGAATATACTCTTGATGGAGTTCCGCTCAATAAAATGAACAGTAATGAACTTTCTCAGCTTAGGAACAGAAAAATAGGCTTTGTTTTCCAAACATTTAACCTTATACCTCGTTCAACAGCTCTTAATAACATTGAACTGCCTATGCTTTATGCAGGCATACCCCGTAAAAAAAGAGCGGAGCGAGCGGTGCAGCTTTTGGAGCAGGTTGAAATGTCAGAAAGGTCAAAACATATGCCGAACGAACTTTCCGGCGGTCAAAAGCAAAGGGTTGCCATTGCACGCGCCATGGCAAATGACCCTGCGATTATTTTAGCCGACGAACCTACCGGCGCTCTCGACAGTAAAACAGGCCGCCTTGTAATGGACTTATTCCATACCCTGCACGAAAAGCAAGGGAAAACAATCGTTCTTATAACACACAATAATGAACTTGCTAAAGAAACCGAAAGAATAATTACAATTCATGACGGCAGAATTGTTGATGAAAAAGACGGTGGAGAAAATATGCGGGAGGTAAATCATGAGTCTGTTTGAAAACATATCTCTCGCAATACACGGTCTTGTGGCTAACAAAATGCGCTCGCTTTTGACTATGCTCGGTATTATAATCGGTATCGGTTCGGTAATCGCCATTACATCGGTTGGCAATGCAATGACAAATGAGGTTAACGAAACCATGACGAGTTTCGGAGTTACCAATATCAGCGTTATGCTTTCACCGAAAGATAAACAAAGTTACGCCGAATATGAAGATGACGATATGTTTACCGACGAAGATATCGAAAAAATGAAAACTAAATTTTCCGACCAAATACGCGGTATCGGCTTGTCCAAAAATGCAGGCGGCGGAGAAATCACTCATAAGCATAAAGATTATAAAGTAAATGTTTCAGGTGTAAACGAAGATTACGAAATTATTGATGACATCAACATATCTAAGGGAAGATTTATAAGCGAAAAAGACCGCATACGTTCAAAAAAAGTCGCAGTAATCTCGGAAAAACTCGCATCTTCGCTCTTTTCCGCGGTTCAAAACCCATTAGGCTCACAAATCAAGGTGGATTTAAACGATAAACTGGAAACATTTACGGTTATCGGAGTTTTTGAAGAGCCGGAAACATCCGCTTTAATTCAGCGCAACGATACACAAACGACTTTTTACATTCCCGTAACTACCGCAAAGGAACTTGCAGACGAAAAAGACGGCTACGGCTCTTTTATGGTTAATGCAAAGCCGGGTACAAACTGCACTGCGCTGGCTTTGGATATTCAAAATTACTTTAATCAAGGAATATACGCCGCAAACAATCGATTTGAAGTTTACTCCGAGAGTCTTGAAAGCATGATATCCCAGGCACAGACAATGATGGGAACAATATCGCTTGCAATTGCAGTTATAGCGGGGATTTCCCTTTTGGTAGGCGGTATCGGAGTTATGAATATTATGCTGGTTTCCGTAACGGAACGCACGCGCGAAATCGGTGTCCGCAAAGCACTCGGCGCAAAAAACAGTGCTATCCGCGCACAGTTCATTGTCGAATCAATGATTATATGCTTAATCGGCGGAGTATTCGGAATACTCTTCGGTGCTGGTCTTGGAAGTATCGGCGGAATGCTTTTAAAACAGCCTGTATCCCCAACTTTAAGTTCGATTACAGTAGCTGTCGGCTTTTCAATGGCAATCGGGATTTTCTTCGGATTTTACCCTGCAAACAAAGCCGCAAAGCTCGACCCGATAGAAGCACTTCGATACGAATAATAATAAAAAGCCGACACAATCGGCACTTTCGAAACGCCCGTTTATCGGGCGTTTCCTTATTTAATATAGTTACCAAAAAGAAATTAAGTGTTGACTCAAAAAATATAAGTGTTATAATTGTAGTATAGAATTTCTTGTTTGCAATTATTTAAGGAAGGAGGCAAAATAGATTATTATGCAAATGAGATAATATTTTTCTTTTATGTCCGATTATATTTTATAGTGAACATTAAAGGAGATTTAAAATTGAAAAAAAGCTTAAAGAAAATGGTAAGTTTAGTTCTTGTTCTTGCATTGTCCTTTACAATTTGTGTGCCTGCTTTTGCAACGGAAAAAACAAAAATATCGGATTATAGTAGTAATGATACATCAATAAATGATTTTTCAAACCTTTACGAAATGCTTAACGATAAACAATTCGTAAAACAACAGGAAAATAAAATTAATAAAGAATTAGGTATTAATCAGCAGGATGTTCAGCAGTATAGAGACTGGCTTAACAATTCTCAAGAATCAGGATATTTTAAATCTGATTCTAAAGGTCATATCGTTATAAGTCCTGAAGCTGAAAACTTAATCCCCACAGGATTGAAAAAAGAATATGTTTCTCGTCTCGACTCTTTAAATAAGCTTATTGATATAGGAATATATTCATTCAATGAGGAATCTGGTATCGTATCTCATGCTTTAGAATGCATCAAAGACCCTTCAATAATGAAGGACTGTAGTACAGACACGCAATTTACGTATAATCTAATATATGCAACTAATGAAGATTTAGATTTAGGTTGGCAAGTACACCAAAATTTTCAAGAGATAAAGAATATATATAGAAATGTAGCAACATATCCTGCAGCAGTTGCATATTGGGTTAATAAAGTAAGAAAAAATGGAGATTGGGACTATAAGGTAAAAGATATTTTTAAACATAATAAAACTTATTGGTGCAAATACGGTCCTGGAGGCAGCAGTCGTGGTTACCGCAATGGGGAATGGATTGGAAATTACAACTATGGATACACCGGACACCTTTTGTTTAATTTAGATGTTCTACATGTTGGAAGTTCCGCAGTTGGAGGAGGTCCCGAAAAAGATAAGCATGATTGGCCTGCAATAGATTCAGGCTATAACCATTCGGGAACTATAGAGTGGTAATAAAAGGAGTTTTTGTATGGCTTCAAAGCACTCAAAATTAGGTGTGTTTTTATTTGTAAATGCAATAATCTGTATAGTCTTAAAGCTTTTAATTTCATATCTGTTTCCGCTTTCACGTTTATTGCTTTTATTTTTGATAGTCCCGATAACAGTAATTGTATTAATTATATATTTAATAAAAAATCGCACGAATTTACTAAATAAAAAAGTTTTCACTTGTTGGATTGTTGCCATATCAGCCTTGGTATTTACATTTCTTCCGATTGACAGGCAGCTTGAAATTGCAAGATTTTATGTATCAAAGCCTTTATATAATTCCGCTGTACATGATGTTGAGGAAGAACTCTTAAAATCTGAGGATACCACCTATATTACCGGAGAACCCCATACTGAAAGATATAAATTAAAATTTCCTTATTCATTGTTAACTCCCGGTATTGGAGAAGTTTCCTATATGAAAAAAGGTAATATAGTTGTAATTTCGTTTCCCGTATCATCTTCTCTTTCTATTACGAGGGACTTTGTCTATTTTTCAAGTGAGAAGGCAAAAACAATGTTTGAGGGATATTATGATAGAATGGAAAATTTTGATTCCCATTGGGCATATGTTTTTGATTGGGGCAATGGAAATGGAATGGAGCCCGTAGACCCAAATATTTAGTATCGTTTAAATACAAAAAAACGCAATGTTTCCCTTGTTACAAAGAAGTAAAATATTCTACTTTGATTATTTTCAAACTAAATTAGTGTGGAAGTTTGGAAAATCGGGTACTCGAATATGTGACAATGATACTATAATTTCAGGAGGTATGTGGT
>ENA-UOOM01000808-UOOM01000808.1-fermentation-metagenome-genome-assembly--contig:-NODE-808-length-33105-cov-15.028169_pt1 | contig 33105 bp, 26 predicted proteins | sample MGYA00245781_ERZ724031 | MGnify/ENA primary metagenome ERZ724031 (study PRJEB28704, sample SAMN03018317) | fermentation metagenome | biome: anthropogenic terrestrial biome; feature: soil; material... | reverse complement strand
CCTCAATCTTATTAATCGAGGGAATATATCTTGGAATCTTTTATCCACATCTTTATAATCTTCTCCTAATATTTAAGCATCTGATTGTTTTGAAAGAAATCCTCCCAAGGGTCCTTTCCTTCAATTCTTATTAGGGCATCCTCCATATTTATGCCGTCGGGTGCAACGGTATATAGCTCATCCCATGAGATGGGCATTGACACCTTAGCTCCTTTTCTTGCTCTTAATGAATAAGGGGCAATACTTGTAGCCCCTCTTGCATTCCGAATCCAGTCTATAAATATTTTGCCTTTTCGCTTAGCTTTTCTTACATTGCTTGTATATCTGTCCGGCCACTTATTCTCCATTACTTCTGCAACCTGTCTTGCAAAAGCGTGAAATTTATCCCAATCAGCAGACGGCTTTAAAGGAAGAACTACATGGTAACCCTTCCCGCCGCTAGTCTTAAGATATGAGTTTAAATTAAGCTCATCAAGTACACTTTTGATGTCCATAACCCCTTGGCGAACTCTGTCTATATCCATTCCTTCGTCCGGGTCTAAATCAAATACCATCATATCCGGCTTTTCAAGATTATCAACACTGCTTCCCCAAGTATGAAATTCCAAGGTCCCCATCTGAGCCTCGAATATGAGTCCTCTTGCATTCTCAATATAAAAATATTCCACTGTTTCATCATTGCCGGTAGAAATGGGCATTGTAATAATTCCTTTACCGCCCGGACCGGGATGCTTTTTATAAAAGCAAGCTTGTGATACACCTTTGGGACAGCGGACAATGCTTAAAATTCTGTGTCTCACATAGGGCAGCATGCGCTCAGAAACCTTTGAATAATATCTGATTACGTCTTTCTTAGTAATATCAAGCTCATGAAAAATTAATTTATCAGGGCTTGATATTTTCACTCCTTCAATAATAAGACCTTCTGATTTCTTCATATTTGCTCCTTTTGAATTTTCCTTAACTGTATCATTATCTGTATTCAATTTAAGCTGAATGTCACCCTCCGGCTTTTCCCTTCTTATGTCTTTAGGGTCTTTATCTATTCTTAATCCCTTGTAGCTTGCCTGCCTTAACAAATTTTCTTTTGTCCACTCAGTAAATTTAATTTCAGCTGCTAATTTGGGCTCAAGCCATGTAATCTTTTCATTTGGTTTGATTTTAGGGGCTTGCTTGAAAGGTGGCTCCATACGCTTTAAACCCTGGAATTTACTTTCAAGAACCTTCATATCATTTTCGCTTATACCGGTGCCTGCACGTCCTGCATATATTAATTCCTCACCCTCATAAACCCCAAGAAGCAGGGAGCTTACTCCGCTTGTTCTTTTATCTGAAAGGGAATATCCTCCAATAACAAACTCCTGTCTTTTATCGCATTTAATTTTTATCCAGTCATCATTCCGATTTCCGCTGTAAACAGAATCTGCTTTTTTACCCATTATACCTTCCATGCCTGCTTCGCAGGCTGCAGCAAAGCTTTCCTTTCCGTATCCTTTCACATAACGGCTGTAGTAAAGATTTTTGGGTGCATCCTTCATTAAATTTTCAAGCTTTTCTTTTCTGTCAATTAATGAGCGTCCTCTAATATCCTCTCCATCAATGGCAAGAAGATCAAAAACAATATAGGTTAGAGTATGAGATTCTTGATTTTTTAAATAGTTTTGCAAAGCCTGAAAATCTGTCTTGCCTGATTCATCCGCAATAACTATTTCACCGTCTAAAACCATTGCTCTGCCTTTAGCGAAATCTCTAAGATAAGAGGCTATTGTAAAAAACCTTTTAGTAATATCATTTCCATTTCTTGTTATGAGACGGACACTGCTGCCTTCCACAAATGCCAAAACCCTGTATCCGTCATATTTCATCTCATATAGCCACTCCCCTTCGGGAATGGTATTAACTAATTTGGCAAGCTGCACATCTGCCTTGCTGAAAGGATTTTTGATGAGCTTTTCATCTTGTCCTTCATCAATTTCAGCCATTGTTCGTCCTGTCCTTATACTTGTGGTGAATTCGGATATTCCTTCTTCATCTTTAACATACTCATCCTTTTCTTTTATTAAAAGCCAGTTATCCTTTGCTTCTCCTGCCTTGCCTTTTAACCTTATCAAAGCCCAGCTTCCTCTAAGGCGGCTTCCTTTCAGAGCAAATTTAAGCATACCTTCACTGAGCCCTTCATCCACATTCACATAAGGCTCCCAATATCCTTCATCCCAAAGCATTACCACCCCGCCTCCATATTCTCCCCTTGGAATGGTCCCTTCAAAATTCCTGTAATCCAAAGGGTGGTCCTCCACCAGTACAGCAAGCCTCTTGTCCTTGGTATTGTAAGAAGGTCCCTTGGGTACCGCCCAACTTAAAAGAACTCCATTCCATTCCAGACGTAAATCATAGTGGCCACTGCGGGCTAAATGATGCTGTACAACAAAACTTAAGCTTTCTTCGGAGATTTCTGACTTTCCTTCCGGCTCCAAAGTTTTTTCAAAATTTCTTTTTTGATTATATTCGTTTAATTTTACAGCCATATTATGCCGTTTCTTTATTCTTAGCTTTCTCTACGCTGGCCTTCAAAGCTTCCATAAGGTCAATTACCTTGCCGGCACTTTCAGGCTCGGCAGCAATAACTTCTTTTCCGGATATTTTCGACTCAATAAGCTCACGAAGTCTAATTTGGTATTCATCCTTATACTTAGAAGGATCGAATGGTGTGTCCATGGAATTAATAAGAAGCTTTGCCATATCTAATTCCTGAGAAGCTACTTCAGGTTTGGTATACTGCTTTTGAATTTCTTTAACTTCGTCTGCAAAAAACATAGTGGAAATAAGGATGCCTTCTTCCCGAGGAATTATAGCCATCAGTGTGTCCTTGCTTCCCATTACTGTCTTTCCTATGGCTATCTTTTGCTCGGCCATCAGTGCCGAGCGCAATAGTTCAAAAGCTTTTTCTCCTCCTGCCTCCGGCGATGCCTGATAGGTTTTTTCATAATACACCGGTGAAATTTGGTTCAGCTGAGTAAAATGAAGAATTTGAATGGATTTTTCTTTCTCTGTCTTTATTTTTTCAATATCTTCATCTGTAATTACAACATACTTGTCCTTATCATACTCATATCCTTTTACAATTTCCTTAGAAGTTATTTCCTTGCCGCAGTGAGCACAGGTTTTCTTGTACCTGATTCGGCTGTTGTCTTCCGCATGCAGCTGATTGAAGCGAATGTCATTGTCCTGAGTTGCCGTATACATAGCAATGCGAATGGCAACCATTCCGAAAGTTATAACTGATTTACGTGATATCACATAATCACCTCCAAGGTTATTGTTGCCGATTATATTGTATGTATTCTATATATTGACAAAAAAACGGCTATGAATATAAAGAATCTATAGATAAAAACACAGGTATTAATCCTGTAGCATATTATACATCATTTGATTAAGTAGTAAAAAAAGAAAAGACATGTGCTTTTTTACTTACGTCCATTGTTAAATCTACCTTTCTCATTTGTCACCTCGCATTTTTGACATGAGGTTTTATCATACTACATTTTTGTGTTTGAAACATAATTAAATGTGGTACAATGAGGCGTTATCATAAATATCATAAATCATGAATCAATCAGACACTTAACACAAAAAAGCTTGAAAAATATAGGTTTTGTGGTATAATTAATGCACATAATACAACTAAGAGAGGTCCCGTAATGTCTTTCGTTCTAAACATCTATAACCAAATAAATTTTAACGACAGTGTTCTTCTTAATCTTACAGAATGGATAAAAGAAATTTCTTGAAAAATTATTGCCAAAGCCTTTTGTAGAAAAAATATTTCTTAATATTAATGAATAACCATTTTCTGTATTATACAGCGACAAGGTTTCCAGATCAAACACTCCTGTTAATGTCATAGTTGGGACAATGATATTAAAAGAAATGCTTGGAGATACTGATGACGAGCTTGTAGAGCTCTCATGTTTGATGTCAAGTATCAAAATGTTAACATGGTTAACATGAGCAAGTATTCCTTTTAAATATTTTAAGGAGCTTTTTAGGTCAACAGTATAGTAATGAATTCGAACAGCAGACTTTAAAACATAACCCGAAATTAGACAGTTATGAGTACTTTATTATATGTTTACATATTGAACATAATTATAGTATTACACAGAAGTTTTTTCAATCTTGGAGGTCAGAATATGGCTGTTACTGTTAGAGACATATTAACACTAAAATGCACGAATAAATTTATCTTGGTAGCAGGGCGCTCTGGTCTTTCAAAACGTGTCGAAATGATTGACATGCTGGATTTTGGATGGGAACATAACCAAGACTATACCTTAAATTTGTTTAACAGGAATAGCATTGTAATCTCCAGCCTTATGCTTGCAAAAGGCGATTCAAATAAGCTATTTAAGATAATACGTCGTTTGATAGAATGCGGTGTTGTTGGTCTAGCATATAAACCAATTTTTTATAAAGATATGCCAATAGAAATTTGCAGGTTTGCAGATGAGAATGATTTTCCAATTTTCCGTATTGATGATACGATTACGTATAGGGAGATTATTTGCGAAGTTACAGATGTTATACAATTCAATAAGAATATCTTTGAGAAAGAGAAATATTTATTAGAAATGATGTTTAAAGATCTTTCTGAGGAATACGTTTCTGATATCGTTAAACGAATTTCACCATATTTTCTTAAAAATGCGAAGGTAATTATGATATTGGGTCTGGCTGATAAAAGTTGTTTTTCGTTAGATTATGTAATACGACATTTTAAAAAATATGAACAATTTAAAGATAAAGTGGCTCTATTCAAATTTGGTTCTGGACTTGCCTTGATAGTGACGATGAATAATGTGCAAATACAAAAATTTGATGTGATCACAAACAATGTCTTTTCGGTTTGCGGTATTAATCAAAGTTCCGTGTGGTTGGGTCATAGTAAAATTCATCATACGTATACGGCGCTAGACCGATGTATTAAAGAAGCATTTTATGCCCTTGTCGCAGGTCAAGTACTAGACAAACAAGATATACAGTATTGTAATATTGGGACTCTATCGTTTCTTATTCCAATGGTTAACAATTTTTATATACAAGCAAATATGCAAGATTATCTATCTCCAATTGTTAGGGATGAAAACTATATGAGAACGGCAATCGAATTTATAAGAGCAGAAGGCGATTTTGAAGTAGTAGCAAAAAAACTGAATTATCATAAAAATACGATACGCTATAGAATCGATAGAATAAAATCCAAACTTTCTCCTGAACTGTCATACGAGGCATTCTATGAAAGACTGTCTATTGCAATTAAAGCTTATTTGATCAAACGTTATAATACACTTTATCCTCAGTGTCCAATCAGCTTTGGAGAATAAAAACTTTTTGAAATAGAAAAAGTTGTATAATACACGTAAAATTTATTCTAAATATATTCTTCTGAACTGGTCTATAGTAACTGTAGCAACAGCATTATTCTGATTAAAGGAGACTTGAAAAAGCTTCCTGACTTACACATGATATTGATGAAAATTTTAAATCTGAAGAAATAACTCAAAGTAAGACAGCAAAACATGTTGCTGTACTGAGAAGCATCTGAAATTAACGTAACACAATTGGTCAAAAAGCTTGCCAAGCGCTTGTACAAGTAGTCCTGAACTGAGTAATTTGCATAAAAGACCTTTGGAATATAATCGTTATATCCAAAGGTCTTTTATTCTTCAATAGACATTGTTATTGAGCGCTTACATAACTATTGTGTCAGTTTCATTTTTCAATAAATGAACCCTTGTTAGACTGCACTTGAATTCCTGTTATTTTTCTCCTGTTTCAGCATAGTTGATAATCTGTTTTGCGCTCATTCCTTTTAGTCCTAGATTTTCAACATCTCTACAATGATCTCCGTGAGAAAGATCCAATCCAAGTATAGCTTCGCAGATATCGATGATTAGTTTGCATTTGGAAACATCGACGTTAATTAGCTCACCGACAGATACAAGAGGCACTAGCCCCATGCCCACGTCTTCAATAATATAACGATTCGTATGAAGATTAGAAGGTCCATATATATTGGTATATGCATCACAAGCCTGAAAAATATCTCTCAGCGTTTCCTTCCCAAATATGCCATATTCCGCTTCATATTGTCTGTGGAGATCGAACAAGTTTACGTCATGGACAAGCCCCAACTTTTCGCCGACAGCAATGCGTTCCTTATCCATCTTTTCCATGTATGTGCTGAGCGTTGGAGAAACCGCTTCCTGCATAAAAGAAAATTTCTGTCCACTCTCAAGCCATCCAACATTTAGAATCGCAGGCATAGGATGTACTATGGGATTGGTGTTGTCGATGCCAGTTGCTAAAACGTTATTAACAAACTGTGTCTCGGGAATCAAGTCGATCATAACTTCTCTAATATCGTCCAGCTTGTTTGCCGGAAAAGTTGAGACAAGAATTCTATCCTTCTTTGCTCCTACAAATATCTTACCTACTTCCTGCAGACGGCATGCAAACAACAATACATTGCTCTCTGCAATTACAACGTCATCGGCATATCCGTTGTCTGTGAGTGCTTTTTTGAATGCGAAGCTTCCAAAGGTAGAACCTGGATTGATGAAGATGATCTGACCCTTCTGAAGGTGCTTAGAAAGTTCAGCAGCGATTTTCCGATGGTGAGTGGAAGGGTTTATGATAATAATTATTTCCGCATCTGCTACCACGCTACCCATATCAGTACTGGCTTGGGCAAAATTTATTTTTACTTTTAGAGCTCCCGTCAATTCGATAAATCCTTTTCCATTAATGATATCAACAGTTTCTTGGAACTTATCATATAGTTTTACCTCATGACCATGATACTTAAAATACGCTGCAAAAGCTTGACCACCGTTCCCAGCTCCGAGAATTGCAATTTTTCTTTTCATAAATTGTATCAACTCCTATTCATTATTTTATTTAAGTATGTGTTAAATGCCTAAACCCATAAATTTATTGGGCTTTTTTAATACTAATTACCTAATCCGCTCACATTTAAATTTATTGATGTTTCAAAGTTTGTTGGCTTATTAAGCTTGTCAGTAAAGCTATCATTTCACTTGTTTTAACTGTTTTTCTGTTATATTTTTTAGATTTTGTTCACAGTTATCACTAAATGATTTTTAATTATTATTTTATAGTAAATTAGAATATTAAAAGGGTCCGTAACCCGTAAAGACCGCATATGCAAGAATAATAAATACCCATACGCTCCACTTCAGGATTAGAGGAAAAGCATATTTGAACCATTTACTGAAGGAAATCCCTCCAATACCGATACAAGCCATAGTTGTTGCGTGAGCAGGCGTAATCATGTTCCAAAAGCCGTCACCGGACTGATATGCAAGAATGGCGGTTTGTCGGGTGATTCCAATTAAGTCAGCTACGGAAGAAAATATGGGCATAACAGCTGTTGCCTGTCCGGAAGAAGAAGGAATTAAGTAATTTATGAAGCCCTGTGATATGTACATCCCCCATGCCGCAAACACGGAACTCATATTGGATAGGGGTATGGAAAGCCAATAAACAAAGGTGTCCATGATGCCACCGCTCTGCATCATCAAAAGAACTCCACGAGACATTGCGACAACTAGAACCGTACCTGCCATTCCCTTTGCACCATCCATGAAAGTATTCATAGTAGAATTGAAATCGCCCTTGTAATAAATCATGCCTGCGACAATCCCCATGGTCATAAACAGAGCTGCCATTTCTTCAAAGTACCATTGATACTTTATAACACCAAAGATGAGAACTGCTATGGTTAGGAATAGAACACAGAGAATGATCATATCCATTTTGGTCATAGCTCTTATTTCACCTGTTAGAGCAGGATCTGCTACATAATCTTCAAAATCAGGTTCGATTTCGCCTGCTAAAATCTGCTTCTTATACTTCTTGCCGTAGGAACTGACATGATGGATTGCAATTATAAGGGTACCGGCGCTCAACGCGATGCGTAGGCCCATACCAGAGAAAATCGGAAGTCCACAAATTTCTTGTGCAATACCCGTGTTAAAGGGGTTAATGGCCCCACCGGAATAGCCAGTGTATACGCCGATAATTATCATGGATACACCGACGATTGGGTCATAACCCATTTTAATAGCAATGGCTACCATTATTGCAACGAACGGAATGGTTTCCTCTGCCATGCCATAGGATGCACCACCGATACAGAATACAAGCATCACGATAGCGATGAACCATTCTTCTTTTCCTTCCAATTTTTCAATCATTTTGTTCAGAGCAGCAGTAATCGCGCCTGTATGGGTAATGACGCCGAATGCGCCGCCGCAAACAAATACAAAAGCGATCAGGCTGGACGCTTGGATGATTGCGTTGTAAAAAGTAGATAATAACGTTTTGTAGGATACAGGCGAAGGATTGATTGTGTGATAACTGTCAGGAATAACAACGGTATTTCCAGTCGCTTCATTGAGCTCTCGATTATACTGTCCCGCAGGAACAATATACGTAAGAATAGCTACAACAATAATAATAAGAGCGAGTAAAGTAATTGTGCTTGGAAACTTGAATTTCTTTTTGGTTTTTACTGATTGTTTCATCTTTTTCCTCCTATTTTATAATTATGTACTTTCAGAAACCCTGAAAGTGTTTATTTAACTGCAATTAATGAAGACTGGTCTTTTAGATTTACCTCAAAAATTACAGGTAATATTTAATAATTATCTAATTTTTTGACCATTAAAAATAAAACATTAATATAAAAAATCCCATTATATAATATATGAATGTAATATACTCACAAATATAAAATTAGAAAAGTGAGCCTTAGTATTTTATTCATATTTCTGTTCTAGTATCTATCTTCATTTAATCATTTTAAACTGTGGCGTAAATGAATATAAGTTTCTACATTTAATGTAAATTTTCATGTAACTCCGAGGAAAAAATGGGATAGATTCCATTTATTATTCTTTATTATCATCATTTATAAACTTTATTATTTCATCAATATTTTTTTGAGATAATCCCAACTTCTCTAAAGACCGACGATCCTTTCTCAAGTCTTTTCCAACCAATATCTGTGCTAAATTGATCATTGAAGTCGTTAATGGAGTAAGTACTCCAGCTTTATGACCAAGATCTTCCAACGCAGCAAGACCGTAAGGAATATCTTCTGTTAAATATCTATGTTGGAATGTATCTGGAGCTTTGCTCCATTGATAAATACTATTGTTTACACATGTTTCATAAATATTTTCCCCGACGGCTCCTTGATAGCCATACCACTCCATATCCTGTTCATACAATGAGCGCATTTTGGTTTTAAAGGCGTTGCCTATAGTTAGCCTTTCATAATCAATTGCTTCAATAACTTTTGCTATGCATGGAGTCACCCCTTCATGGTAGAACAAGAAATTTCCTTTCGTTCTATCTATTAATCCTGCATTAAGAACCATTATAGGAGTATGCATTATCGAATTAGGGTTGCTCAATCCAGTTTCAATAATATTTGCCCCTGGCAGTACTTCAGGATAGACTTGTTTAATAGATTCCATAACTTTATGATTATATTTGGAGGGTAGTGCAGCTATACGAAGACCTTTTTTATATCCTCTTATCCAGATTGTTGTAGGATTTTTTTTACGACATGCATAAATCATGCATTCAGCTTCAGCAAAAATAACTCCTTTAGCGTTTCCTTTTTGATTAAAAATATTATTGAATTGTAATGCCCCACCGAAATTTCCCGGTGTAATTATAACAATTTGATTGTCCCGTAAGTAAGGTGTGCAAAATTCTGCAAATGAACCATGTGCAAAAGAAGGAACTATTATCAATACTACATCTACGTCTTTCAATGCCTTTTCAATATTGGTAGTAATTAATTTTATCTTGGCAAATCCTTCTTTTAATAAGGTGCTTGGCAAAACTTCCAGGTTCACTCCCCCTATCTCTACAAGTGGCTTGATGTTCTCCTCAAAATCTGGATGTTCCCATAAATTTACATCAAACCCCCGAACCGTAAGATCAGCGGCCGTCGCTACTCCTCCATTTCCCGCTCCCAATACTGCAAATGATATTTTCCCAATGCCATTTTTCATCTTTTACCTTACCTCCGCTTTTTAGTTTGTATAATTATATTTTTTTAGCATAATAATCAATGTAATAATTGTACCAAAAAAAATAAACATTATCTTTGTATTAGATGAAAATATACGAATCTATTTTAGTAATCTGTACAAATATAAATAATTGTATATTACGTTTTATTAGTGCACCTAAACCGGTTAAATTGTTCATAGCTTCCGCTTAAATTGTGGAGTCATTCCGCTGAAATTAAGTATGCTTTCCGCACAGACTTGAATTTTGACAATTAAATATGATAAAAGGTATCATAAAATGCCGCAGTGAGCACAGGTTTTCTTGTACCTGATTCGGCTGTTGTCTTCCGCATGCAGCTGATTGAAGCGAATGTCATTGTCCTGAGTTGCCGTATACATAGCAATGCGAATGGCAACCATTCCGAAAGTTATAACTGATTTACGTGATATCACATAATCACCTCCAAGGTTATTGTTGCCAATTATGGTGTATGTATTCGATATATTGACAAAAAAACGGCTGCAAAATTCATAGCCGTTCAAATAATAATTGACTGGTTATACTGCTATTCCAAATCTGCCGGTAAAGTTTTTATTATATTTACCTTATGGATTAAAGTCAATTATAATTAAATACAAGAATTTAATAAACGTTATTGACCTATTAGGCTAATACGGTTATTAAAGCACCATTTATTTAATAAATCAATGTTTTGTTTGGATTTTTACTTTAATATTTCAACAATTCCCTGACCGCCATCCACTAAAACTCTATCACCTGTTTTAAGCCTAAGTGTAGCATTTCCGCATCCTACAACTGCAGGGATACCAAGCTCTCTTGCAGGTCCCTCATACTTTCCATTATGGATTATACCTATATTTGTAGTAATTTTCGAAATTTCATCTAATTTATGACTTGAGATAAATACTGTTACACCTGATTTCTCTGTCAAATCCTTTAAAAGCTTACGAACTTCAACAATACCTGCAGGGTCCAAGCCATTTGTAGGCTCATCAAGTATTAAAATTCTAGGTTTATGAATAATTGCCTTTGCTATTCCAAGCCTTTGTGCATTTCCTAAAGAAAGATGCTTAGCTTTCTTTAATTCATATTCCTCCAACTTTAGCTTCCTGATAATCCAAGCAACACAGGCTTTATCCTTAATACCTCTTAATTTACGAATAATTTCTAAGTTTTCCCTTACGGTTAACTCAGGATATGAATATGGGGTTTCTACAATATAGCCTACATCATGCCAAATATTTATATTGCCTGCTCTTACTCTTTGCCCTTGAATATAACATTCCCCTGAGGTAGGAGCTATCATGCCTAATAACATTCTTATTGCAGTAGTCTTACCTGCACCATTTAAACCTATGAATCCAAAGATTTCTCCTTGTTTAACAGATAGGTTCAAATTATCAACGGCATTAATTTCCCCATATGTCTTCGTTAAATTAATGGTTCTGATAACTTCCATCATTGTGATTCCTCGTCAATTATCTGTAGTGCAAGACCTTTTATCAAAAGCTTTAATACTTCATCAAAATTCTTTTCCCCAATTTCCTCCACATATAACATACTCATGAAAATAGCCCTTAATTAAGCACTTACTGCATCTATATTTATTTCATCATTAATTTTTATACGTGAAAATAACTTCTGTGTAAGTATATCATCTAATGAATGATGATTAATAATTATTTCTTTAGGCAACTTCCTCATGAGGTATTCCATTTCTCGATTCTTAATTATATTCATAATAAACGAGCGTTTAACATTCCGATATAGTTCATAAACCACTTCTGTGAATTTATCAACACCAATATCACTTTCATTGCTAAGTTTTTCAGTTAAATCATCTATGATGAACTTTTGATAATCCTCTATTACTTTAAAAAATAAAATTTCCTTTCCGGAATAAAAACTATAAAATGAGCCCTTTGATATCCCGGTCATTTGAACAATTTGATTAACAGTGGTTTTTTTTACCCCATATTTCAATAAACATGTCTGCGCTACATCACTTAATTTTTTTATTATCAGTTCTTTCTCATAATTACTAAATGCAGTTGCCATAATTAATTCCCATACCCTATGACTGTATTTGTACTTGCGGTCATAGGGTATCATTATAATGAGCTTTGTCAATGAATTTCATGTCTATATTTTAATAAACCATACAGGTCGGTTTGTCAAATATTTTCTTACCTTAGCATCCTCATGGATAAAACTACTTTTGCTCTGCCTTCCACCACTCCCGAAGACACGGGGATTCCGGATATTGCACCTTTAGGTATGCTATCGATCGTCGCGGAACAGCAATTTATAACACGTTGATTGGCATGCAAAGGTATGGACGATATAGTTAATAATATTGACGAAACAGCAGAAATTAAAGGACCGGGATATTAGATGAATGTCCTCTTGTAATGTAAAGTTAATTATTAAAAAAACAAACCAACTCATAAAGAAAATGTTGGTTTGTTTAATTGCTTATTTATTCATCAAATGCGTCTTTAACCGACCATTCTTTCCATACATTTCCTACCAGTTGGGGACCCGGTTTTAATACTTTTTTGCCCGGCTTCCATCCTGAAGGAGTTACCTCTGCACCGGCTGTTGCTCTTACATGTTGGAATGCCTTCAATTGTCTGATTCCTTCAGACACATTTCTTCCAACCGGAGGAGTTAATACCTCATAACCTTGAACAATGCCGTCAGGATCTATAATAAACCTTCCTCTTGTTTCAGTACCGGCTTCTTCATTGTAAATACCATACATCTTGCCAATCTGACCGTTTTGATCCGATAACATTGGGAAGGGGATATCTTCACCCGTCATTTTTGATAATTCATTATCATTCCAAATTTTATGAGTAAACACTGAATCTGCACTGCAAGACAATACTTGTGCACCTAATTCTTCAAATTCCTTATTCTTAGCAGCAACTGCTGCTACTTCAGTAGCTCAGACAAATGTAAAATCTCCCGGATAAAAACATAAATATACCCATTTGCCTTTAAATTCTTCTAAACTCACATTTACAAATTTTCCTTGATAAAAAGCTTGTGCCTTAAAGTTCGGTGCCGGCTTTCCTACCATAATCATTTTTGATTCCTCCTTTAATGTAGTTTTTTGTTGTTCATCATTGATTGCTGATTCTTCCACTTCATCAGAATCCATTGGAATTGCGCAACCTGCTTTTACTTCTTCCATTTTTCTACCTCCTTAATACTGTTTTATACCCCATATACATTTAAATTAAACACTATTTACCATATTTATGAAAGAAAGACAGGAATAATCCTGTCTTGAAATAATTATTCAATTGTAATTTGTGCTTTGAAGGTTGTTACTTTTGTATTTTCATTAATTCCCTCTATATATACCAGATTATCTTTCACACCGGCTGTATCCGTATAAAGCTGTATGATTTCACCGGGCAGTGCTTCATGCAGATAATCAATCTGAATTGAGCTGATATTATATTTTTTGTGCAGCTTTAAGCTGAAGCAATCCATAATATAATCAATGTATTTGGCATTGTTCAAATGCTCGTTAATATCAATATCGCTGTAACCCACGATTTTCTTATAACTTAAATTCAATTCGCCTATTGGCTTGATTTTATTTGATATACCGGTAACAGGTCTTTCCCTGTTAACATTTGGGAATTCTTCTTCTATGATACTGCTTCTTCTAAGTCTTCTTGTGTTGTAATCTATTACAACCCATTGGCTGAATGCCTTTGCTATTACATTTCCTTCCTTGTCATACACTAAAAAATTTCTGTTAAACTGCACCTTATCCGGCTGTTCAGGCCAGGTTTCAATCGCTATTTCTTCTTTGAACTTTGGATGCTTTATTATTTCAACTACTGCACGGTTTAAAACCCATATGATGCCGTACTTTTTTTGTAATACATCTCTTCCAACACCAATGTTATAGGCATGCTCAGTTGCCATATCCTGTAAATATATAAATAACGAGCTTAATTTAAGCTGTCGTCTAAAATCCGTTTCACTTGCCTGTACTGTGTATTTCTTTTTAAAAATTGCTTCCATCCTACACCCCTACTTACTTAAATCCAAGACGAAATCTTTAGCATTTTTAATTTGTCTGTTTACCTCATCGTATGATGTCCCGCCATAACTGTTTCTGTTCTTTATGCAGTTTTCTATGGTAAATTGATTTAAGTCTTCAAGTTCAACAGGAAAGCCTATTTCTTGCAGCTCTTCTTTGTTTACATCCGGAAATGTTTTTGACTTAAGTTCACAATACTTGACTAATTTCCCTACAATTTCGTGAGCTTCCCGGAATGGTATATCATGTTTAACCAAAAATTCTGCTACATCTGTTGCTTCAATAAATCCTTTTTTCAGCTGCTCTCTTAGAACATCCTCATTGAAGGTTATATTTTCAAGCATCTTAGCAAATATAAACACAGTTCTATCTAAAGTATGCATACTGTCAAAAAGAGCTTCTTTATCTTCCTGATAATCCTTGTTTAATGTTAAAAATGTACCCTTTAATACAGTCAAAAGTGTTATGAGATTCCCTATGGCTCTTCCTGATTTACCTCTGACTAATTCAGCAATGTCCGGGTTTTTCTTTTGTGGCATTATACTGCTTCCCGTACAAAAGCTGTCATCAATGGTTATGAAATTAAACTCTTGAGAATTAAAAACAATGATTTCTTCTGCAAAACCGCTTAAATGAGTCATGCATAAAGCAGCATTAAATAAGTATTCTGCAATGTTGTCTCTTGAGCCGACAGTATCCAATGCATTTTCTGTAGGTTCGGAAAAACCTAGTAATTCTGTTGTTGTAAAACGGTCTATAGGCAGTGTGGTTCCCGCCATTGCACATGCACCTAACGGATTTTTGTCTATTCGTTTTAATAATTCTTGGAATCTTTCAACATTCCTTCTAAGTCCTTGAAAATGAGCCATGTAGTAGAATCCAACGGTTATGGGCTGAGCGTGCTGTAAATGAGTAAAACCGGGCATTATTTTATGTGATTCTTCTTCTGCCTTTTTTATCAAGACATTAAGCAGCTCCATCAAATGATTGATTGAATTTTTTACGGCATCCCGCAAAAACAGTGTTTCATCCAATGCATTTTGGTCGTTTCTGCTCCTTGCGGTATGAAGGTATTTTCCTGCTTCTCCGACTTCCTTTGTAAGCTCTTTTTCAATAATCATCATTATATCTTCATCAAGTATATTAAATTCAACTTCATTGTTTTCAAGCTTCTTTTCTACAATTGACAATCCCTGCAATATTTCTTCACATATATCCTCTTTGATAATTTGCTGCTTTGCAAGCATTTTAACATGAGCTTTGCTGCCCATAATGCTGTGTTTGTACAGTATATTGTCAAAGCTTATTGATTCATTGTAGTCGGCAGTATAATTTTCCATGGTCTTGGAAAAACGACCGCCCCATAAGTTCTTCATACATTTTATCCTTTCAGTAAATATTGATTTATAATTAATTATTTTCCCCAAATGTTAAGATTTATTACAGCATATTATTTCTACTGCTTATCCGTCTGCGAAATAATTGCTTCATACTGTTCCGGATCTGTGTCTCCTTCCGTGCTGAAACATATTATTATCGAGTTTTCATTTAAATGTAGCTTCTCTTTTAGAGTTTTCAACTCTTCTTTTTCAAGCAGCAAAGATATCAGTCCTAATCCTACTGCACCTGATTCGCCTGATATGACTTTCTTGTCATCTCCTATGGGATTAGCCAATAATCTCATTCCTTTTGCTGCTACATAATCAGGACAACTCACAAAGACTTGTGCAAAATCTCTTAAAATCGGCCAAGTAACTGTATTAGGCTCTCCGCAAGCTAATCCTGCCATTATGGTATTCAGGTCTCCTGTAACGGAATGCGGTTTTCCATCATCGGCTAAAGCAGACTTATATATACATGCGGCATTTTCAGGCTCCGCAATTACAGTTACAGGCGAATTATCCTTAAAAATGTTTGTGAAATAACCCAATATTCCTCCTGCAAAGGAGCCTACACCCGCCTGTAAGAAAACATGCGTCGGCTTAATGCTGCCATCTCTCTTCATTTGGTCTATGGCTTCGGCTGCCATGGTAGTATAGCCTTGTGTTATCCAATTTGAAACTTTTTCATATCCTTCCCAAGCCGTATCCTGCACCAAAGCTCCTCCTATTTCTTCAGCCTTCTTTTTTGCCAGTCTCACTGCATCGTCATAATTTACATCTGTAATAAAAGCATCTGCACCTGTATCCTTAATATGCTTAAGTCTTATCAAAGAAGAACCTTTTGGCATATATACAATGGACTTGCAGCCCAATTGAGCTGAAGCCCAAGCTACCGCCCTGCCATGATTTCCATCAGTTGCTGTGACAAACACCATGTCTTTTATTTTTTCTTTTACATGGGGCAGCTTAAAGTAGTTATAGTCGATTGCCTCAATATCGACTTCTAACTTTTCACACAACAGCTTTGCTATGGCATAAGTTGCACCCAATCCTTTGAATGCATTAAGCCCAAACCTTTTTGATTCGTCCTTGACATATATCTTGGAGACACCTAACTTTTCAGCCAAGCATTCCAAGCTTACTAATGGTGTAGCCTCATAGCCTTCATTTGTAGCATGAAATTTTCTTACGCCTTTTACTTCTTCTTCACTTAAAAAACCTGGTCTTTCCCCTGCAACTTTATTGTTTAATAACGCTTTGATACCACAAATTTCATTTATACTTTCCATTTCATACCCCCATGATTTATTGTAAAATTCCCCACTATCTATGGAATGACAAAAAGTACTCCATGAGTTATAACCACTATATAATAACTATGTGTTAAGGTCAATATTTTCCTGCTAAAAAAAATATTGGGGAACCTTTTTGGTTACCCCAATACTATAGTTTATTTGCAGCTTGATTTTAATTATATTAAAATGTGACAAGCAAATTTGTAAGTATTGTCACCAATGGGATTGCAAGAATTGTTCTTTCGATAAAAACAACAAACAAGTGTCCTACATTCACCGGAACCCTGGATTTAATTCAATAACGCAATCTTTTCAATTCTGTCAAATGCTTCTTTCAGTGTTTCCACATTAACAGTGCAAGCAATACGAACATAGCCTTCTCCGCATGTCCCAAAAGCATCACCGGGCAACATCAAAACATGAGCTTCTTTTAAAATTAAATCTGTAGCTTCAGCGCTTGACAGACCGGTTTTTTTAATATTCATAAACAGGTAGAAGCTTCCTTTTGGCGGATAGATAACAGATAACTTTGGAATCCGATTAATTCGTTCAGCAGCATAAAACATTCTCTTCCTATATTCTTCAATCATAGGAGGCTGAATTTCATTTCGATTTCTCAGAGCATAAATTGCAGCCCTCTGTGAAATAGATGGTGCCGTGAAAACTACATTTTCATTAATTTGCTGAATAATCTTTATTATATAATCCGGTGCAATAATGTTTCCTATTCTCCAACCGGTCATAGTAAAATTCTTTGAAAAAGAATTGAGAATAATTGTTCTTTCTTTCATGCCGGGAAGACTTGCAAACGGCACAAATGGATTTTGATAACTGAAAGATGTATAAATATCGTCTGAAATTACAATTAAATCATATTTTTCAGCAATTTGTGCAATTTCTTCCATAACCTCAACAGTCAGACAATTACCGGTCGGATTGCTCGGTGAGTTAATAACCAAAGCTTTTGTCCTTTCTGTGATTAAAGCTTCCAATCTCTCTACATTAATTTGAAAATCTTCATCTTCATAAGTGGGTAATTCAACGGGAACTCCTCTTGATAATTCTACCTGCTGGGGATATGGAGTAAAATATGGTGCCTGTAAAATAACCTCATCCCCATCATCAACTATAGCTTCTAAAGCTAAGTACATTCCAAGGCATGCCGAAGTGCAAACAAAGACTTCCTCATCTCTTACATTTATGTCATATTCTTCTTTGTAGTAGTTAATGATTTCCTGACGCAATTCAGGGTCTCCTCGAAAGTCGGTATATTTCGTATGTCCTGCCTTAGCATCAGCGTAAGAATTATCTATTATAATATCATGTGTAATTAAATCCGGGTCACCCAAACTCAAATTTATAACGTCATCGAAGGATTTCGCAATTACATCTGACTGACCCATGGCAGTACTTTGATCTTTCCAATACCTTTTTGCAATAAATTTATGCTTCATATTTTTCCTCCACTTTCTTAAAACATTACATCTGAAACTCTGTTTCATACTAATTGTATGTTATAAAGATAATTTGTCAATACATCTTTTCAGCAATTAACACATGTTTCTTGCCGAAAACATGCACCTTATTAAGGTATTATATTCATCTGCAACAGCTTTGAGAGTTAATTGTTATAGAAGTTCAGATTTATATAATTTAATTATTTCATGCCTTAGCTCAGGGGCACCTCTAAAATCAGTATACTTTATATGTCCCCTATGCACATCGTTCATAGCATTGTCAATTATTATGCTGTGGGTTATTAAATCTGGATCCCCCAAACTTAAATCAATAACATCATCAAATTGCTTTGCAAGCTCATTGACTTGCCCCATAGGAGTGGATTTATCCTTCAAATATCTTTTTGATATATCTATTTCCCATCATACTTACCTAAGCGAAATAACATTCTTGTCATATTCTGCAAACTCGTTTTTATATAGTTCGGATGCAACACCTATGTCTGTAGACCCCATTCCTATGATACAAGCACATATTATTTCATCATCATTTTCTCTACCTGATTTTCTACCCACAATAACATCAGGAATTTCAGCATATACATTATCTTTTGTTATTTTACCATCAAGTACTAAACTCAGCAACTCCCCTCTGTGAGAATTTTGTTCCCAACTATCAACAAAAAGCTTATCTGCATAAAGGGGTATATTTTCATCAAGTTCTTGAAAAGAGCCTAATGAAAGAACCGTACAGCCTTTTTTTAGCCATTCTTTCTTTACTAAAGGTTCATTTGCTATAGTAACTGTTATGATAACATCTGAATCCACACAAGCTTTTTCATTGTTATCTGCTACTATTATTTTTAATCCTAATTCTTTAGACATTTCTTCTGCAAATTTAATTGCTGACTCTTTTCTAATATCCGCAATAAATACATTCTCAATATTCATTACTTCATTCATGGCCCTAAGATTCATTCGGCCTTGTATACCTGCTCCAATTATGCCTAGGTTTTTGGCATTTCTTGATAATAAATATTTAGCAGTCACGCCTGATGAAGCACCAGTCCTTATGTCAGTTATGTATCCTCCGTCCATTATGGAAAGCACTTCACCAGTCCTAGGATCGTTCAGTATGATTACTGCACTTATATATGGTATACCCTTTTTATAATTGTCTTCGAATCCCCATACCCATTTTATACCCGACATATCAAAACCTTCCCCTAAGTAAGCAGGCATTGCATTGTAAGAGCCAGCATATGGAGGCCAATCTGTACTTTCTCCTAAATCCAGAGTGATTTTAGAAGGCATAACAACTTGACCATTCCCATGAGATTCGTAAACCTTTTCAACAACCTCAAGGGCCTTCTTCATAGTTAACCTTTCTTTTATTTCTTGCTGAGATATTAATTTAATATTTATCATACTACTCCTCCAATATTTATATTAATGATTTTAGGAACTCTGAAAGTGTTTATTTAACCGCAAGTGATGGCAGAAATTTAGTTTGGTACCTTACCCTCCAATAATTCAAGGTACTAATTAATAATTATAAATCTTCAAAAACTTTTTTGTGCTTCTTTTAAAAAAACACTTAACTTTTTGAAAGCCACCAAATAATCGCTATTACCTATTTTATTTAAATATTAATAATGTAATTTTTATAAATGTTATCAATAGTGTCTCGCGAACTTATCAATTACTGAAGCTGACATTTTTATTCCTAAGATGTAATCCTCTACATAAATATTTTCATTTGGTGCATGTATTTGAGAAAACATATTGCTAACTCCATACATAACACAAGGAATACCAGTGTCATTACAAAAATGATAAGCTCCCATAGTTCCAGGATCTGTTGGATAAACTACAGGCGGAAACCGATAGACTTCCTTAGATGCCGCTATAGCTGCATTTACCAAAGGATTATCATAATTTGTTCGATATGTTGGTTGACTTGCTATGGTAATAATCTCTACATCGGAGAAACCGTGTTTATCCAAATGCTTGCGTAATAACTTAATAATTTGTTCACCTTTCATTTCAGGCACTAAACGAAAGTCTAATTTCGCAATTGCATAAGCGGGAAGAACTGTCTTAGAACCTTTCTCAACATATCCACCTTTGATACCACAAATATTACAAGTTGGTGTATATAAATATTTCTCTACTAGCTGCTCTCCGGTAACATTATTGATAAAACCCTTCATCCCCATCTTGGAAAGTATTTCCTCCTCATCATAAGGAATGTTTTTTAGATGATATTTATCTTTGTTACTAAGAGGTTTTACACTATCATAAAAACCTTCAATAAGAACTTCATCCTTTTCATTTTTTAATGTGTTTAATACCCAAACCATCCTCCAAACTGCATTTGGCCATATTGGTGCATTACAAGAATGAGCGTCAATATTTGCTGTCCTTACCCTAAGTTCAACATATAAAAGACCTTTAACTCCTAAGGTAATATGTGCGGGTCCATTTGTTTCTCTTTCGCCGCCCTCCCATACAATTCCATCTGTTGCTAATTTATCTGGATATAACTGTCGGAAATCAGCTAAATGAGGGCTTCCTATTTCTTCTTCACCTTCATAAATAACTTTGATATTAATAGGTAAATTCCCATAAACCTTCTGATAGGCATCAATTGCACATAAACGGGAAAGAAGCTGCCCCTTATTATCTGCTGAACCACGAGAAATTATCATTCCATTTTTAATTGTTCCACTAAAAGGACCCACTTCCCACTCATCTATAGGGTCAACAGGCTGCACATCATAATGATTATAGAATGACAAAGTACGTTTCCCTTTTCCAGATAGGACTCCATAAATAATTGGATATCCATCAGTTTTGATCTCTTCAACAGAAAAGCTCATATCCTTTAAAGTATTCTTTAATAATAAAACCATCTCGCTCATTCCTACTCCTGAAGTGGAAATGCTAGGTTGCTTTAGGAATTTTCGCAATAATTCTAAGTATTCTTTTTGATGCTCATCTACATATCGGTAAATTTCTTTCATCTGTTTCCTCTTCTCCATTTCATATCATAGTATTCTTTGTATATATAGTATCTTAATCTTATAATTTAAATGTCTAAACATATATTTATTTCAATAAAAAAAGCTTATATACTTTGAAAATTTAACAGTTTTTGAACGTTAAGTGCTGCTACCTTTAAATCCTAATAACAACTTGGTCTTAAGTTTTCGCCTAACAGACACTTTATCAGCATAATATTTTCTTCTGATAATAGATGGTAATGATTCAACACCTTTTCGAAATCGTGCATGTTCTTTGAATTCTTCGCCTTCCATGTATCTTTGTTGTTTTGCACATTCAGTACTTTTCCATGAAATAACGAATGTAGTTTTATTTTTATTAAACGTTGGCTTTCATTGATCTTTATATAGGCATTGGCTATACTTCAGCAAAGCCTTCTGTGATAAGTTCTTGATATACGGTAGCAGCAATCCCAGTATTCACACCTTATTATTATCAGTATAAATTACAAAAAACAAAATGATTTTCATTTATTTTACGTATTGGAGGATCTATTTTAGCACACTCGTTACTAAAATGTGGACAACGCAATGCGAATCTACATCCCGATGTAGGATTAATTGGACTTAGAACCTCTCCTTTAATTATGTTTTTTGCCCTTTTCTGACCTAATTTAGGTATAGGTATTGCTGACAATAATGCCTGTGTATAAGGATGTTTAGGATTTTTATAAAGTTCCCTGGAAGGTGCCTTTTCAACACATTTCCCCAAATACATAACCACAATTTCATCACTTATATGCTTAACGACACTTAAATCGTGGGTAATAAATAAGTAGGTAAAATTCTGTTCCTCCTGCAAATCCATCATTAAGTTTAATATTTGAGCTTGAATTGAAACATCTAGTGCAGAAACAGGTTCATCACAAACTATGAATTTAGGATTAACAGAAATGGCCCTAGCAATTCCGATTCGTTGCCTTCTCCCTCCATCCAATTCATGAGGATATACATTCTCATATCTTTCAGCTAATCCTACTTTTTCCATCAACTCATGTACACGGTTATTTGTCTCTTGTTTAGTTTTAGTGATTTTGGATACATATAGTGGCTCTGCAATAATCTGACCAACGGTCATGCGTGGATTTAAAGATGCATAAGGATCTTGAAAAATAATTTGCATTTTTTTTCGCATATTCTTCATCCTATCGCCATTATATTTAAAAATATTTTCTCCTTCAAAATTTACCTCGCCCTCTGTAGGCTCTATTAATCGTAGAATAGTTCTTCCTAATGTTGATTTCCCACAGCCAGATTCGCCAACAACTCCTAGAGTCTGCCCTTCATTAATCTTGATGTTAATATCATCCACCGCATGTAAATACCCTTTTTTTGTTTTAAAATATTTTTTGAGTCCCTTTGTTTCAAGCAACGGAATACTCATCTAATCACCCCGCATATATATTAAAGTTAAATTTTTATACCATAAACTACCTAAAATAATAATTACATAATAGTAATCATGAAAAGCCTTTTTGTAACTGATATGTTAAATTAGAAAATCTAATTGCATATTACGTTTTTATAGTGCACCTAAACCGGTTAAATTGTGCATAGCTTCCGCCGAAATTGTGCAGTAGTTCCGCTGAAATTGAGCATGCTTTCCGCACAAATTGAATATTGACAACTGAATATAATAAAAGGTATTATTAAGTTGTTTTTACTTGTATGGAGGATAGTGCTCCGCTGGAGGGCGACACGATCGCCATGCAAGGTTTAGCAAGGAGAGTGATACCGCGATGGGTATTACTCTTTTATTTGGTTTAACAATAAAATCACTCTCCTTGGAAAATAAAAGGCGCTATACTCCAGGGTTAGGGACAGAGTCCCTATGCGAAGCCTTGTTTTCAATACCTTTTTTCTTTCGCATTGAGCCCTTACCATAAAAAACCTATGCACAACCGCTGCGTAAAGAGTGCACAATTTCATGCGGCATATTCATCTAATCTATTAACTTCGATTTATAAAAATGAAAACACCTAAATTCATGTTTTAAAGTCTTATTTTTAATGATGGAATTTTGTCTTTATCCTCTTGTATGTTTATACATGCTAATATTCTAATAAGATATTACTTTCTAATAGAGGTGGCATTTAACAATATGGGTACCAACACAACCATTCCTAGGTACCTCATGTTTGCAAATTTCCATACATCTTGAACATCTTGGATGAAACGCACAACCACTTGGCAAATTCATAGGGTCTGGCATTAAACCTTTAATAGGATTAAGACGTTTCGTTTCTTTAGTCAAATCGGGTACAGAACTAAATAAACCTATAGTGTATGGATGATGTCTGCCTGGTGTAAAAATATTCTCTATTGTACCCTGTTCTATAACTTCTCCAGCATACATAATTGCCACACTATCACAGATTTGAGCTACAACACCAAGATCATGTGTAATAAGCATCATTGTAGTATTAAATTTGCTTTTTAGTCCATTCATCAAATCCAAAATTTGTGCTTGTATAGTTACATCTAATGCAGTAGTTGGTTCATCTGCTATCAACAATTTAGGCTCACATGCTAAAGCTATAGCAATAATAATGCGTTGCTTCATCCCTCCAGAAAGTTGATGTGGATATTCAGTCTTTCTTTCTTTTTCTAAACCAACCATTTCAAGAATATCATCAACACGATTATAAATTTCCTGTTTCCCAAGATCGGCTTGATGAATCTCCAACACTTCTTCTATTTGTTCTCCAACAGTTAAGACTGGATTCAAACTTGTCATAGGATCCTGAAAAATCATTGATACGATATTTCCTCTTACTTTTCGCATCTCTATTTCACTCATATTGGTTATATTTTTATAATCAAGAAAAATTGATCCTTGTGTAATTCTACCTACCTGTTCAGGCAATAGTTTCATAACGCTTAAAGCAGTTGAAGTTTTTCCAGCTCCAGTCTCTCCTACAATTCCAAAGGTTTGTCCTTTCATCAATTCCAAGTTAAGCCCATTTACTGCGTGAACTATACCATCATCAGTTATATAATCAACATATAAATCCTTTATTTCAAGTATCTTATCTTTCATAAAAACACCCCTTTATTCAATCTATAAAACAGATTCTATATCTTATTAATTTCTTAATCTAGGGTCTAAAGCATCACGTAAACCATCGCCTATCAAATTTAAAGATAGCACTGTAATCACAATTGCTAATCCAGGAAAGACCACAAGATAGGGATAATCGCGCATATATACTTTCCCTTCAGAAAGCATAGCTCCCCATTCAGGTGTTGGAGGAGCAATCCCAAGTCCAAGAAAACTTAGAGATGCAATAGAAAGTATGGAAGTTGCCATATCCAATGTAGCCTGTACAATAATTGGACCGATAGCATTAGGCATAACATGCCTAAAAATAATACGAATGTCTCCTGTTCCACAAGCTTTTGCGGCTTCAATGTATTCCTGCTCCCTTACAGTTAACATTGCAGATCTAACAACTCGTGCAAATTTAGGAATAGCAGCAATACATAATGCAATCATTAAATTAAAGACTCCTTGTCCCAAAACCGCCACTATTGATATCGCAAGAAGTGTCTGTGGTACTGCTAAAAACACATCCATAAGTCGCATTAAAATGCTGTCTACGTAACCACCGAAATATGCTGCTACCGAACCAATTATCGAACCAATAGCAAGAGCTGTAAAAACATTAAACAAACCCATAAAAATAGAAATCTTCGCACCATGAATAATTCTAGCGAATATATCCCTTCCATAATGGTCCGTGCCAAAAATATGTTTCGACCTAGGTCCCTGAAACCGCTCTTCCATGTTTTGATGTATTGCATTATCATAATCTACAATAAAATGAGCAGACAAACTAGCAATGATAAGCAATAGCATTAAAAGCAATCCTGTCATCGCTAGTTTATTTCTTTTATATCGATTACATATAGATCTTAGTTGTCCGCTCTTTTTTACTTTGTTTTTATTTATTACTTCAACATTAGCTGTCATTTTATTACCCCCTATACCTTGATGCTACCCTTGGATCAATAAATGCATAAAGGATGTCAACCAATAAATTTATTAATCCAATAATTACAGTGAAAAATAGCACTGAAGCCATTACAAGAGGAGTATCTTTTGCACGGATGGCATTAATTATCATTGTTCCTACACCAGGAATACCAAAGACGCTTTCAACGACAATCGCACCACTTAGCATCGAACCGAAGGTTAATCCAATTGTTGTAACAATAGGCAACATTGCATTACGAAAAGCGTGCTTAAATATTAGTCTCACTTCACCCGCTCCTTTCGCTTTTGCAGTTCTAATATAATCCTGACGTATAACTTCTAGCATGTTTGATCGCGTAATGCGCAACAAAATTGCTAGGTCAGCTGCACCTAGTGTTATACAAGGCATGATATAATGTTTCCATGAGTCGAACCCAGTTGAAGGTAACCAACCATGCTTTAAAGATAATTGTAGCATCAACATAAGACCAAGCCAGAAGCTAGGTATAGATGTTAACAAAAGGGCTCCAGTCATAGAAAAGCTATCCGCAAGCGAATACCTTTTTATGGCTGAAACAATACCAATAGGAATACCAAGAGTTACTGCAAATAATACCGAAAAAAAGGATAGCTTCAGAGTAGTAGGATACCTAGTAAACACTTCATCAAAAACAGGCGTCTTAGTGGTATAAGATATTCCAAAATTACCCCTGAATGCGTTGATCATATACTTGGCATATCGTGTTAAAAAGTTCTCATTTAAGCCCATTTCTTCTCTGAGTAGCTGCAATGATTCAGGAGTTGCATCTTTACCCAATATATTAAGTGCCGGATCACCAGGAGTTAAACTCATAATTGAAAAAATTAAAAATGAAATTCCCAGCAATACCGGTATCATAATTAGTATTCTCTTTGATATATATCGTATCATATTTCTCCATCCTTTCTTTATGCAATTTATTTTGTTACAATACAATGATATCCTTTGTTACCTTATTTAAAATCTCTGTACCTTTATCAGTAATGACAACCACATCTTCAATTCTAATCCCAAAATCACCTGTCAAATAAATACCAGGTTCAATTGTAAATGCCATCCCTTTTTCTAAGTATCTATTATTAGATTGTTTTATGTCAGGTGCTTCATGTCCCATGTAGCCAATACCATGTCCAAGACGTGTAGTGAAATATTTACCATATCCAGCTTTACTTATTACATCTCTTGCAGCTTTATCAATATCGGGAATAAACGCACCAGTAAATGCAGACTTTTCTCCAGCATTGTTTGCATCTAAAACAATCTGATATACCTTTTTTTGAATATTAGTAATACCACCAACAAATATAGTTCTAGTTATATCAGAACGCATCCCATTGTAGTAACCACCGAAATCCAATAAAACTACATCCTTTTCCTTTATAACGGCTTGTGTTCCAATATAGTGTGGGTATGAAGAATTAGCTCCAAACGCGACTACTGAAGAAGCATATTCACCACCAAATTTAATAAATAATTCATTAAAATGATTTATAATATCAATCTCCTTAAGACCTGGTCGAATATAATGGAGCAGATCCTCAAACACCTTATCAGCTATGTATGAGGATATCCTCATATCCTCTACTTCCTTTTCTGTTTTTATAATGCGAATTTCTTCAAGTAATTTGCTCCCTGGGACCAATGTTAAATGAAATCGGTCTGCAATCTCTAGTATTCTACAAGCCTGTGCAGTTGAATTGACTGCAATTGTCTTGCCTATCAATTGATGTCTACTTAGTGCTTGCCCTACAACGTGGATATACTCATTTCCATCGAACCATTCGTAAAGAGTGACCCTGTTATCTATATAAGTGTTCATCTCTCCAGAAGTCAATAAATTGCATATATAAAAACACTCTCCATTATTTTTTATGAATAGCCCCTGGAATCTTTCACATAGATCAGGTGTATTCCCAAGGATAAATCTCAATTCTTGTGATGGAGAAATTAACATAGCATCAATATTGTTTTCTTTAAGTTTATGCTGAAGTCTTTCAAAATACAATTGGTTCATAGTACTTACCTCCAATATTTTAGCTTACCAAGAGTAGTCATAGATATAATACCTTGCTATAGTGTTTGGCATCACGCCTTTAAGATTCTTATTAGCTGCTACTGCTTGCATACCACTATATATAGGGATAGCAATTGCTTCCTCATTAATTATTTCACATACCCTTTTATATATTTCTTTTCTTTCTTCACTATCTTGGGAAATCCTACCTCGATCAAGCAATTTATTAAGCTCCTCATTATTGCATCCAAAATAGTTTTGACCTTTTCCTATTTGATCGCCATGGAAAAATCCGTATATATAGTTACAATCTAAATAAGGTGCTGATGTGCTATCAATGGTAATTTCATAATCTCTTTCTTGCCTTACTCGTAATAATATCTGACTAAGATCTACCACGTCTAGATTTGCATTTATGCCTATTCTTCTAAGAGCATCTTGTAGCACTTCTGAAGGTTTGTAATATTTGGGGTCTGTATCCGTAATAATGCTGCAATCAAAGCCTTCAGGATAACCTGCTTCAGCTAATAGTTGTTTAGCCTGTTCTATATCATATGGATTTCCTTTTACATCGTCAGGATAACCAAATGCCGCTTTAGCTGGAAAACAATCTAAAATCATACCAATGCCATCAGCTGCTGCAATCATTAATGCTTCCTTGTCAACGCCATAACTAATAGCTTCCCTAACTTTCGGATTATTAAAAGGTTCTATCTCATTGTTAAGTGCAATGTAAAATGAACCCGACATCTCTGTCTCATGATACTGGATTTCACTATTATTTACGAGTCTATTTCGTTCAGAAGCAGGTGGAGCATCTAAAACATCAATTTCACCATTTTCAAGAGCTATAACAGATGCATTTGCATCTAATAAAATTTTAAATGTTAAATGCCTAATTTCGGCCTCCCCTCTCCAATAGTTCTTAAAACTTTCAAATACATACTTATCCCCAGATTTCCAATCCACAAAATAATAAGGTCCTGTTCCAACTGGATTTCTTTCAAACCCCACCGGATCTGTTTCAACTGCCTTTTTATTAACAATGGACATACTAGCATGTCCTATGCAGGATTCAATAGCCGCAAATGGATACTTTAAAGTAAGTTTAACAGTTTTTTCATCAATAATTTCAGCTTTGTCCATTGCAGAAGTAATAGATGTTAATAGTGGGGACTCAATAGCCCTGTTTAAAGAAAATACAACATCTTCAGCAGTCATAGTTTCATCATTATGAAATTTAACATCTTGTCGTAAATTAAAAATTACTTCCGTACCATCTTCAGATACTTTCCAACTTTCTGCAAGCCCTGGCTCTAATGTGCCATCAGAACGGCTTAAAATTAATGGTTCATAGATCTGATTAAAAATACTCCATGCTCGAAAAGAGTAAATTTTAACCGGGTCTAGAGTTTGCACCTCTGCTGGCATCCCAAAAACTAAACTGTCTTTCCCATTAACGCTTGGTTCTGATATTTCATCCATGGAAGGTACTGTGTTGCCTTGGCTACATCCAGATATAGCAAATATCAAAACCAAAATTAAGCATACAAAAGATAACATTTTACTTTTCATAACATATCCTCCTAATTTATATTGGATAACATAATTCACTAATCGTATTATGCAAGTTATATGCCAATCTGCAGATTTAAATAAATACAATAATGCTTGCTTAATACATTTTTTTTTATATATCTCAAGTACCTCATTCATAAAAAACAGAAGAACCATTCTATTGCAAAGGTTCCCTAAAAGTTCTGTATAATTTATACAACTTGTCTAAAGTATTAATAACGATGAATATTTCAAATAGTTTAAAGTCAATTTTTATTAGGTAATATGCTTATATTGCTCGTTTTAAGTTGGTACTTACTGCAATATTTGCCGTTTCTGCATTTTTTGCTCCCAATTATATTTCAATGTTATACTTTTTTGTTTTATTATACAATCCGCGTTCGCTTATGCCCAGTATTTCAGCAGACTTTTTTTTATTACCATTATTATCGATGAGTGTTGCTCTGATGAGCATTGTTTCTACTTCTTTCAAAGAAAGCCCGAGCAAGTTTTCTTTATAAATATTATTATTTCTCCCCATCTCCCTTATTTGATAACCTTTTATTTCTCGAGGTAAATCATCAAATTCAATAGTATCATCATCTGTCAATACCATCGCGTGCTCTAAGATATTAGAAAGCTCCCTAACATTACCTGGATATGAATATTCTAACAATGCCCTTTGTGCTTCTTTTGACATTTCTTTTATATTTTTACCTAATTCCTTGTTATGCAATTCAATAAAGTGTTTGAATAGCAGCCGTAAATCCTGTTTTCTTTCTCTTAGTGCTGGTAATCGTATTTCTATAACATTAATTCGAAAATAAAGATCCTGCCTAAATTCACCCTTATTAACCATGGATTCTAAATCCTTATTCGTTGCTGTTATAATCCTTAGATCCAACTTTTGTTTTTCATTGCTCCCAAGAGGGGTAATTTCTTTTTCTTCTAAAACCTTAAGTAATTTTGCTTGTAAGGATAACGGCATATCTCCAATTTCATCTAAAAATAGTGTTCCTTTGTTAGCAATGGATAGCTTTCCTTTTTTATCTTCAAATGCACCCGTAAAAGCACCCTTTTTATATCCGAACATTTCACCTTCTAAAAGTGTTTCTGGTATTGCTGCGCAATTTATCTCTACGAACCTTTCATCCTTACGTTTGCCCGAATAATGCAGAGCTTTAGCTATTAATTCTTTCCCTGTACCGCTTTCACCTGTAATCATCACTCTTGTATCGACATGTTTAAGTTTGTTTATCATCAAAAATATATTTTTCATTTGAGGACTTCTACCTATAATCCCGTTATAAACGTATTTTTGTTCAATCTCTCTACTTAAATATTCTACCTTTTCATTTAACTGTTGGTATTCCAGAGCTTGCTGTAACACTAAAAGTAATTCACACATATTCAATGGTTTGGTCAAATATGAATAAGCTCCTTTTTTAATCGCTTCAATAGAACTATCAATACTCGCATATGCTGTAATTATAATTACTATAATGGATTTATCAATTTCCTTTATTTTAGAGAGCAATTCATTTCCATCATGCTCACCTAATCTAAGATCTAATAAACATATATTTATGTACTCTCTACGTAATATATCAATTGCGCCAAATGGGTCAACAGCAATATATACATCATATATGTCTTTTAAAGCCAACGCTAAAGTGCTACAAATATTAATCTCATCATCTACTACTAATACTTTTTTCTTCATTGCTCCTCCCGTTTAATACGATTTATATAGTTTGTTTAATGAATAATTTCCAATAGCCACACTCCTTAACTTGATGGTAACTTCTGCATATTTATTTAATTCACTTCGAATTATAATCTTGCCTCCGTTATCTTCTATAACTTGTTTACAAAAAGATAGTCCAATTCCTTTTCCATTGGTTTTTGTTGTATAAAATAGATCAGTTGATTGTTTAATAGCATCATTATTCATACCAACCCCTTCATCATAAACCTGTATATTTATATAGCCATTATTACAATTTTGAGCAGTAATTAGCAGTTTATAAATATGCTGATTATTCGGTTCCAGCTTTATCTTTTCAAAGATTGATTCAGATGCATTTAAAATAATGTTTATTAAAACCTGTTCTATCTGCTTTCTATCTTCAAATATTATTAAATTTTGTTCCACTTCAACACAAACCTTAACTTGTTTATTTCTTAAACCCGGTAGCATCAACCCAATACAAAACTGCACAAGCTCCTGAACTTCTATTCGTTCTTTTTGTGCTACATAAGGCTTAGCATAATCGATTAGATCATTAATTAAACAATTAACACGATCAATTTCTTTTGAAAGCAAATCTGACATTTGGTTTTGTATTTGAATATCATTATGTCTAAATAGTTTCGTATCTATAGCAATCTTAATAGAAGTCAAAGGATTACGAATTTCGTGTGCAATTCCAGCAATGATTTTATTAAGAGCTTTGTTTTTTTGTTTTTCAAATGACTCCTCTTTAAAAAGGACTTCCTGTGTAATATCTTCAAATGACAGAACAACACCATAAATTTCCTCTTTTATATTGAGCAATTGATAGATATTGTAACGGTAAACTTTGCGTGCATTGTTGTCATCTGTGTATTTTAATTCACAATTAGTTATAGCGATGTTTTGATTAAAAATCTTGCTATCATACCTTTCAAGTATATAACTTGCTAATGGAATATCCATAACATTTGTTCCTATAGGATCTGCGGATTTATTTAGAAATGATTTCACCTTTTCATTACATAAGGTAATTCGATAATGATTATCTATAACAATAATGGCACATGGGTTACTCTTAACGATATAATTGTTAAGCTCGTTGTAATTATAATTTTCTAAAATTCGTAGTTTTAATTCTTTATTTATTTTCTGCAGCTCTTGTGTTTTTATACTTACTTGCTTTTTTAGCATTTTCCTTATCCTATACTGAATAAATGAAATAAACAGGAAAATCATAATTACGATAGATATTAAAAATGCAAAAGGTTTTACCCATGACCTTACATTTATCCCCTGTTCTGGCACCCACTTATCAAAAATATCCTGATATTTTCCTTTAATGCGCAAGTCTTTAATACCAATATTAATTTTATCTAAAAGAACTTCGTTCCCCTTTTGTACAGCAATTGAGTATTCTATCGAAGTGATATAATTATTAATTATTATATAGTTTTCCATGAGCTTTTCGCGATCTAATTGGTATAATATGCTACTCCTGTTACCTACCAATAAATCTGTCTCCTTTTCTGTTATCAAAAGAAAGGCTTCTCTTTGATTACCAACCACTCGATATTGTAAATTCTTCATACCTTGCAAGTAAGAATAATTAACAGAGTTGTTTTCAATTGCAGTAGAAAAGTTATTAATATATAACATATCTTCTATAGTATATGATTTCTCTTTTAAAGCAATAATGCAAATATCAGATTGAGTCAATACATCTGATTGTGTCAGACCATCATAATAGTTAGAATCGTTATTTATAAAACTATTATTGTTGATTCCCAATGCAATATCTGCCTGATTGTTAATAATAGACTCAAGACATTTATATTCACCCTGAACGGGAATATAATATAGATGGAAGTTATTTTTTGTAGCTATATAATTAAGCATATCTATATGAATCCCCATCGCTTTACCATCTTCCATAAATTGGAAGGGAGGATTGTTTGGATCAAATGCAACTCGTATTACTTCGTCAATTGCAAGTACATCTAAATTTAATAAAAGGCAAAAAATAATACTAATTAGCAATCTGATATATCCTCTCATTTGCAACACCCATTTTAAATATAATTTTATATCTCTTCTATTGTTAGTTTTTTAATTTTCAAGGGAGAATGTTTTTCATTTTTAAGTTCTTAAGTTTTCAAACAACATTTTGCTATGGCATAAGTACCTTGTCTCTCACCTTTTATCTTATTGTTTATTACGATTGATTCCATATTCTTCAAGTGTACTTTCCATTTACACACCCTACATTTATTGCAAAAACACTACCATAACTATATACTAAAGTAAAATTTAGGTCAATACTTTCTTGGAAAAGAATTATTTTCGCTGTAAAAAACATTTATTGTAAATATCAGTATATAAGGCCC
>ENA-UOOM01000801-UOOM01000801.1-fermentation-metagenome-genome-assembly--contig:-NODE-801-length-33247-cov-3.981682_pt1 | contig 33247 bp, 51 predicted proteins | sample MGYA00245781_ERZ724031 | MGnify/ENA primary metagenome ERZ724031 (study PRJEB28704, sample SAMN03018317) | fermentation metagenome | biome: anthropogenic terrestrial biome; feature: soil; material... | reverse complement strand
TGAAATCCGGGCATGTGAGAGTACAAACTTCGTGCCCACAATTTTTGTTGTGAATACAGTTAATGTCAGACATCATCTCGCCTCCGCCTCTTAAATGGCCAATCTCCAAACATCAACCGATATATAAGCGGGCTGAGCAGGCACCATTTCAGCAACTCTTTTTCAGTCATCACCCAGCACCTCCTCCGACACCCAGTCAGGGCAATCCAACACCCAACGGAATCTTTGAAAAATTTCTTGTTTTGATATCTGACAAAACCCACCCCTAACCCCATTACCAGTTTTGGGATCTATAGACCATGCACAAGTAATACACGATTTATTGGCAGGTTTGAAAAAGCAAGTTTTTTCATGTCTCCTAGCCCCAGACATTGATGCGTAGTGTTTTTTACAAAAACTACACTTGTAACGTGCAACCTTGATAGGCATTATTCCACCTCCAAAAGTTCAGGGTTTTCGTGAACGTTGCCGATGATCTCGTAGCTTACCGTCAGTCTCTCCGCGGTCCCTTTGTACTGCTTAAGACCCTCGATAATCCACCCGTTATAACCAAACGCCACTTTTCCGACCAATCTCTTTCTAACGCCAGCCTTGTAATAGTGCCCTTTTACAATATCTCCCTCGAAAATCTTCACATCATTTTTGTCTCTTAGTCCGGTATATTGACCGACTGTGTCTGAATCAACGGGAGTCCTCGACCACTCTCCAGCCATCGAAAAACTACTCAACACCTCGCCGGTAAATATCCATGACTGTCCGTTTTTATCAAGAACAGAAAAGCCATAGAACCACTTGCCATCATGCTTGTTTTTGCCCCTAAACAAAATTTCTCTCACTCTTCCACCTCCAGAAGTTCGGGGTTGTCCCACTTATTGCCGACCAGCTCACCCCACATCTTTGTCGACTGCATGGACAACCACTCGCCGTCTTTACGCCACGCCCCGAAGGCGCCGATTCTATCCTCGAAGATCACTTCGAGAATGGAGCCATCCTCATACCGGAACAAATCTCCTACATAAATCCTTCTACTCCCATTGTTAAAAATTTTGGTTCCCGCGTACTGTCCGACTGTTTCGGGGTCTACCTGAACCCACCATTCATGAGCAAGATACTCATCATTGGCTTCCACTAGTTGCCCAACAATCCAATAAATCTCGTCAGATATGATTAGATTGCCAATCACCCACTCCTCCAAAGAGGAAAACCTATCGTAGTTCTCTAACCACCATTCTGAGTTTACGGGTTTACCCCTAAACAAAATCTCTCTCACTACACCCGCCCCCGTTCCTTTCGTATCGTACCCAGTATAGTTTCCAAACCCATGTTCCAACCCGCGGCGAAAACCTCATCCTCGCTGGGTTGAACCTCTCGAAACCGGCAATAGACATCAAACTCAATCTCGTCCAGTTGGCGTTTTAGTTCTTTCGCTTGCTTCTCGCCTCCCCAAGCCTTATCGGCTTGTACAAATGCCACAACCAGAAAACCAACGGCCATTAACAAGATTGCGATAAATAAAACCTCAATCGTCATTTCTATCCCTCCAAATCACAATCATACTCGGGAATGGTGCGCTATTCTTTGCGCCAACAAACCTGACTCTACCTTTCAAAAACCTAACTTCGGCTTGCTTGTAGATAAAATCATGAAACCATTTGGTATCAGTCCTGGACGGTAATAGTGCCACAACCGTTGTCCCTTTTTGAGCTTCACTGTGGGCTTTTTCGACCCACTTTGCGATCTCCCGCCCGTATGGTGGATTCATCCAACAGGTGTTTCCTGACCAATCTTGTGATAAGCCGTCATCATCTGGGCTAAAATAATTACCCAGTTTTGTATTATGTTCTTGGGCGCAAACGTCCAGCGTAAAGCCAAATTCTTTGTGTAATTCTGCAAAAAGTCCCCAGGGTGTTTCCCAGTCCACCCGCTCACTCGAAAAGTGTACCTTCACCTTCATCCCTCCAAACTACCCCATACTTATTTCTAACTTCATACTGTTGCCCAGTAATCGGGCCCAATCGCTTAGCTCGTTGTATTAACTCATTAAGATCTTTGCTCCTGTGCATTGGTAACGCGTAGCCATTGGACCAAATTTGGTAGTTGTTAGCCACGTTTTACCGCCTGCACATACCTTTCCGCCCAATCACTAGGACAGTTTTCCCAGCGCATGGTTGGTGGGGTAAACATAGCTATCGCTGTTCTTCCCGATTCCCCTTGGCGGTTTTTGGCAACATTCACTTCCGTTATCCAGTCTCCCATTTTGGCGTCAAGGAAGTTTTGATTGTAGTACCCCTCGCGATACAAAAAGATTACTGTATCCGCGAACTCCTCGATGTTCCCGCTATCCCGTAAGTCTGACATCAGCGGCCTTTTATCGTTGCGCGCCTCAATGCCGCGGTTTAGTTGTGCGAGTAGCAGAACGAAGATGTTAAGCTCCTCCGCTAAGTCTCTTAGCTTCTTCACAGCCTCGCCAACCTCTAGGTGTTGATTTTTGCCCGGGAAGCGCAAGCAGGTAAGATAATCCACCACAATCCATTTCATTTCCGGGGTACGCATCTTCTCAATCCGCGCCAGCGAGCAGACCTGCTCCACCGTAAGACTGCGCTTGTCGCTTATTTTGATTGGTAGTTCCCGTAATTCTGTTAGTCCCCTATAAAACTTGTCCAAATAGTGATCATCCAGTTTGCCCCGCAGGTGTCCCATTGGTATCTCCTGCATATTAGCTAGGTGTCTCTGTCCGAGCTGTATATCCTTTTGCTCTAGACTAAAAATCACACCTGGTAGTCCCATCCTAGCCCAATGAAGGGCCTCGTTAAGTGCAAATGCTGTCTTGCCCATGCTAGGCCTTGCCGCCAAAACAGTAAGGGACCCAATTTCCAAACCACCAACCAACGTTTGCACCGAGCTTAGACTTAACGGATAAGTCGGGGGCGTCTCGCCCGCCTGTATTTTTTCTTGGCGTAAAAACATAGATTCTGCAACTTGCTGCATATCCTTCAGTTCGCCCTTCCCCGTCTTGTCAAAGGCCTCAATCATCGCCTGTTGGGCCTCGGCTATTAGCTCGTCCGTGTCTTTATCTTCTTGCTCGAGTTTGTTTAGCGTGGATAGCAGCGTCTTATACACCGTGCGTCTTTTATAAAGATCCTCAAGCTCGGCAAGTAGGGTTTTGGTCTCTTTGGTGGTCACGTGTCCTTTAACCAGTGTGATAAGGTCATCTGGTGTTATTCCTAAACCGCGTTCACGAAACTCTTTGTAAAGCCTCACGCTTGATGGCCTGTTGCCACCCTCGGTTATATCGATCATTACCTTCGCTACTTTGCGGTAGGTGGGATCTGAAAATAGTTCTGGTCGAAAGTCTGTCGCTATCTCGTTCCACACTTCTGGCCACAGCATGATGTTCCCGAGTAACCTTTGTTCGATAAGCAAATTCATCGTTCTCTGCACTTAATCACCCTCTGGTATATAAATATCTAATTTGCGTTTAGGCTCTGGTGGTTTTTTAGCCTCATCTTTTCTGACCCAAGTTAGTATTGTGTAATAGTGTGATTTATATCTTTTGCCACTACTGCCGATATAGTTATTAAGACGATCAATGTAATCGAGGGTCGAGGGTTCGCCCAAGCGATCTACTAACTTCCCATACTCAACCTTTTCTAACCGCACAAACTCCCCATATAGATCCTTCTTTACCTTCTTACCCTTCTTTATATTCTTGTTTGTGTCTTTTTGCTGTCCTTCTGTTGGTTCATCTGCTGTCTTTTTGTTGTCGGATTTCTCTTCCTCCGACTGGTACAAACCCCATTGGCAAATGGTTATGACAGAAAATTTGTTGGTGGGTGTGATAGTGATGTTCCCCATCTTTTCTAACATAGCCATGTAGTCCCTGACTGTCGATTCACTGTATCCCAATTCAACAGCGGCTTTTTTCCTACCGAAGATGAATTGACCAGGCTTCAAGGGGACCACCCGCCTCCCGACAACCTGATCGTGTTCTTTGTAGCTCGCCTTGACCAGGCACCAAATCCAAATACGCAACAGTTTGTCGTTATCAAATACATCGCTATAAATAATGCGCCTGTGTAGTTTTATCCAAGTGCTCATCCACCAGCCACCACCTCACAACCTTAAGTCCTTACACTCACCCATCATCAATCTCCATGAATAATCCCGCGTGGGCAGGGCATACTATAAAATAGGCAAGTATGCCCTTTTGCCCGGGTTAAAAATTAGCTACCCTACTACCGTATCTCCTTGGCCTCCATAACACCTCTTTCGCTCCAGTGTCATAGTCAAGCCTTGCCAAATATCCACACTTGGTACATAGCCAAGCACCACTTTTGAGCCACGGCACCTGTACTCTTATGCAACCTCTCCCACAAGTGCAGATCATGTCGCACCTCCTCACAAGTAGCTTTTGCCGAAAACTTTCATGAATCTCTCGTGCCCATAAAGTTCCTCAAATTTAGCTTGTGTCTCGCGTTTTATCCGCAAGTCTAACTCTTTATCAAAGTGCACCCCGTAGTTGCTCAAGTTGTGCCAATCAGCCCTTAACCACACCCAACAACCGTATTTTTCAGACAATCTGCGGTTGGGGTTACCTCCGAAAACATGGTGGCGGTGGAGGTTGACTGTTGATCCAGTGATGTAGCACTCTTTGGTGTCTTGCATGATGCTTTTTATCCTCGATTTACGCACGTCATCACCCATCCTCCTTTTGGCTTTTCAACCTGGCTAACTCCGCAGGTGGCAGGGTTTCGATACCTAAAGTCTGTGCATCTTGCACTAAATTGTCGATAAGCTGGCTCATTTGCTTTGTGTCGTAGGTAGATGATCCGTAGTACACTATCACTCGCTTATAGCCATCTTTGCTGTCAAAGACATCTGTCTGCCAGCCCAAACCTTGCTTTTCCCAGTTGGCCCTAAATTTGTCTACCGCATCATCTGTAACAGCTACGATGTCCGATACACCGCCAATGTCCTTGATCGCACTACGATAAACATGCACCTTGTCTACTCCGCTGACTTCTGCAATTTTATCCATCAAAACCCACGCATAAGCGTTAGCGTCCAAACTCCGCTTTTCGCGATAACGTGTAACCTTAACCCGCACGTCATGGTCTTTTAGCTTGTCAAAGTCCGCTCTAAAATCTCCGTCTAACTCCAGTAGTAGTCTTTGCTTGCGGTCAAGTGTAAAAGTAAGGTCTTTTAGTCTGGCTTTCAATACCCAACACCGACCAATTTCACTTCTGCCTCGAGCTGGTCGCAGATGGCCTGGTAATCTGATCGCTTGATTTCCTCTGACTTTTCGTACCCATAACCTTTGATAACTTGCTTTATGAGTACCACGTTGCCCTTAGCAATCGCTAACATTCTTTTAGCTTGCGAATGCGATATAAACTCGCTCGTCGTAGGTTTACTTTGTTGATTATTTCGTTTCGCTAAAGGTGTAGCGTCTGCATCCGCATCATCATCCAAGGCTAATAAGCCATTTAGGGCGTATTTCCTGGCATAGCTTGATGTTGCCCCGGTAGTTTGACTTTCGTTCATCTTGGCGTGGCTTAGTGGCTCTCTGGCTAAAGCTGTTACACTGTGTCTAGCCTCCGTCTCTACACAGTGGATGGTCGCTGTCGCTTCGATAAAATATCTGTCACCTATTTGTTTCACCTCATCGCTTACTGTGATAAGTGCCATGTGTTTTTTCGCAATAGGCTTGACTGCGTTTAAAATATCCTCCGCATTGCGATATCTGAAGTTGCCGAAATCGTTATCGCGCGTCTTGGGCACCTCTAATTCGTTTTGTATTTCCATTAATTTCTTAAGTACACTCATTCGTTCACCCCTAATCAAACGGTGTTGGTTCAAAGGGCACGCCTTCGGTTTCTTTTGGTTTCCATTCGATGTCTAGCGTTGGAACCTCTTGATACAAAGCGCCCACCATTTTTTGCCACTCCGTGCCAAGTTGGGCCAGTTGGTTCATGCCACGCTTCAAGGGCTTCAATTCTGTTTTAAAGCACATTTCTTTGAAGTCATCTGGGCAAATCTTATAAAGATCATCTACCATCCTCTGGGTCGGTCTGCCGGGTCGCATTTTGACCTTTACGGTCGCTTCTGGTGTTGGTAAAAGTGTAGCTCCAGCCTGGTTCATCCTGGCAAGTAACACGCTTTTTGCGTAGTCTCTGGCCTCTCTTGCGGTCTGTAAAATATCCTCTAAATCTCTTAGCTCGGCAACAATTTCTTCTTCTGTCCAGGCAGAAAAATCTAAAACCTCGCCAGTCCTAAGGTTAATAATCAATGTGATCTCCTCCTAGTCGATGTACTCTTCTTCCGCCAAAGCTACTGTTATATGATTGATTTTGCCCTCCAAGTCTGGGTATTTTTCGAAAAGCATGTACAGTGCATAGCTAAAACCATTACTGCGCACTAAAATTTCCCGTTTAATACCCCCGCTATCGTAATAGCAAACCCTGTAAAGTTTCATTTTAGTCCCCCTTGTGGTATAATAATCGTGATGGTTTTCCTCGCCCCTCTGCAGTCGCTTGCAAGGGGTTTTTAATACCAATATTCGGCACCCCACATCAACCAGCGTGCCTCGTTGTCATAGCAATCCCAGTCGCAATATGGGGTATCCTCATCGGGATAGTAGGCGTCAGCTATATCCCGTTTGCACCAGTGGCAAGTTACCACTTTCTGAAAATCCTCTGCCATAAGCTGGCGTTGTTAACCTTGGAAGCCAGGGATGAGTAGAGGTTATAATCCTTGTAGTAACATGAGACATACGTCCTCATCAACTCGGTTTTCATGTCCTCCAGCTCATGACCCAACTCACGGTTGTTTTTGATCCACTCCAAGATCACGACTGTAAGTGGGTGATACACCACTCGCTCCACTCCGCCATCATCAACAACTAGATCGCTGACAAGTAGCATGTCAAAACGCTTTAACCACCTGCGGACGGTCGTCCTTGGTATACCAGACCTTTCAGACAGTGCTTTTACACTCAAATATTCAGCCATTACACTAACCCCCATTCACGATTCCGAAAACAACCTCTGCAAGGCGTTCGGAGTCAATTTCCTCGGCCTCCCACTTGTACGCCAACAGCTCAATCTGCTTATACTTCATAACCAGCTTGTCCCTTTTGGGCATCCTGGCTTGCTCTACATCCTCCATGCTCACATGGTAATCGTCAACGCCCATTACTCTACCTCCTCAATCAAACCCTCATCATCTATAAAACCCTCTAGAATAGCATCAAAAACAGCATCTAGCATAACGTGCACGAAATTGCTACCGTCAACGTCAAAGTCGCAGAGCAAAGCCCTTGCCATGAACTCGGCAAACTCCATGGTTTTGCCCCTCTTTACCTCGAACTCGCCGTCTACCTCGAAACTATGGTTGAAGGCGCCTTCTAAAACATCAACATCAACTTCTATAACCAGTTTTTGTCCATCTACATAAGTGGCGATTCCGGTCTCGCCACCATATTTCGTAACTTTTGCCATCACTCCACATCCAATTTTTAACACCACTCGCTTAAGCCCAAAGCCTCCCGCAACGCCGACTTTTTATCAATCTTTTTTGCTTGTTGAGGCCTGGGCTTAGCGACCACTTTAGGTTTTTTATACTCAAAGTTACTGCCCTTTTCAGTTAGTCTCAGTGATCTCGCCACGTTTGGGGCAATGACTGCATACCCCTTAGAGACTAGACTGTCTACGGTTTTTTTGACCATGCTAAGCGACTTTATCCCCGTTAGACTAGAGATGTCCCTGAATGATGGTGCATAACCCACTTGTTCGTGATGCTCCTTTATGGCCCCCAATACTTCTTGCTCCCTAATGGTGAGTTCCATCATTCCACCCCCCTTTTTTCCAAAAACATCCTTATGTCCATCAGCAAGTGCATTATCTCCGTTGACCTCTGTCTATATTGGCTGCTCCTAGCTATCCACAACAGAGACTCCAGCGGGAATAAATTGTCTACCCGTTTCAATAAATCTATCGCCATCTCTAAATCTTCAGCCATCACTCTAACTCCATAATCAACTCAGCCAGTTTACGATACTTCGGACTATGAAGTGCCGTCATAGCATAGGTGTGAGCATCAGGGCTTAAGTTATGTGCTTGTTTTTCCAAATAATCTTTTGCATCTTGTTTTGTGATGAAAAAGGTGTTTGGGATAATATAGTGCTCTTTAGTGACAGGAATCAGGTATGCACCATCCTCGAAGTATTTTTTAAGAAAATCTGTTAAAGTAACATCACACGAAATTTCTTTCAAATCCTCTAAAAACTCTTTTGTCACCTCTATGTCACGCCACTCAGCTTCTTCTTTTATGTTTTCGAGAAACACTTGCGAAAGTGTATCATAACTACCCTCCTCTGGTAGACAAACCATGTGCTCATCACTATACCCTTCAGGAACTGGCTCCCATCTATAGTCCCCAATCACCCAAAACCTTGGACGTGCCTGTCCATCGGTATCTTGTGCATCAAGCTCCTTTTTCAGTTCTCTGGCGTAGTCTATAAGTTTTTTCATTAGTCCACCTCCAATAATCTCCTAACCAGCCACGTTTACAGACTTGTTTTTTAAAATTTCCTGATATTCCTCATATCCATAAACTTTGCCTGTATAAGCCTGTCGTAGCTTTTTAAATTCTTCTTTATCCATCCAAAATCCACCATGAAACACATAACAGTTTTTTAGACCTATTTTTGTTTCTATAGTGACGCAAACCATGTCTCCACCTAATACTTCCCTCCAGAAATTTGACGCACCGGTAGCTGAAACAGAGAAAGATAAGGAAGGGTAATCCCACCACTGCCCATTCGCCTTAATAACTGACCCGTCCATCATTGGTATGTCGAATTCCCTACCTCCGAAAGCTTGAAAATGCTCACTAGGCTCGTCATATTTGTAGCAACCCGCAAAAGCTCCATGATCATCAATGCCAATTAACATGTTTCCGTTTCTTTCATACCTTAGCTCTGGATATTTATTTAAAACTAAAGATTCTCCGTCATTAAATTCAACAACCGCCTCTATTTTGTAAGGCATACCTATCCCCCTTATCCCCGACTATACATAATCTGCCCATCACTCCACCTCCGGTAATTTTATTACTGCGTATGCTCGCAAACCGTCATTTTTCAGACCGTTAAGCTCCCCGATCTTATATCTAATCTCCTCCCAATCGTGCCCCTTATAATACTCCAGGTAGATACTCCAAATCGTATCGCCAGGTAACACCTGATGAGTGGTAGGTCTTGGATGCACAACCGTGCTTGCTTGAGCTATCGGTTCGGGGCTAAATATCATCCGCAAGGGTATGCTGTAGACCCAGACGGTAACTGCTAGTAAAACCACCACCATTGATATGAAAAACAAATCGGCTAACCTACGCAATGTCTCACCTCCGCATTTGCAAACTCAATCTCCCGGAGTAATGCCCCTTGTGGCCTCCAATTAGCCAGATAGGACAGCGCTTTGTCAAAGTCCACCCTAGATGTATCCCTGTAGCTAGCAACCGCGAAATAGTCCTTGTAATCACGCCAGAGGGCACTAAATACTCTGCGAGTTAGACTCTTGTCTGCGTAGGCAGGGCTATCCATCCCACCCAAGGACTTGATAGCTGTCTCTTTGGCTTTGGCCTGTAAGCGATTTTGTTGGCCAAAATCTACTGTCATATTGTCCTCGAGGTACTCCACCCTGCCATTGAGGTTGTCCACCTCGTTAATAACGATGGCCACTTGCTGATTGAGCATTTGGGCAACGGACATACCACTACCAGCGAGTGTCTGCTCCATTTCGTGAAATCTTTCAATGTACTTAGCCGTAAAAAGTGCCCCTTTTTGCCCGGTCATTTTGTGGGCGATGAATTCACAACCCTTTCTGGTGATCCGATACCTTGGCAAAACTCTCCCTGTGCTGTCCGTGTAACTGGATTCGATGAAAAAATCACTCAACGCAATTTTGCTTTCAGCTAAATAGTCCTGGTATGTCCTAATGTCCCTCATCAAATCCCCATGCCTTTTTCCGACCATTTCTGCAACTTCTCGACTGTCAAGCGTTGCCTGTTTTACTGTAGTTTGTAAACTAAACACTACTAACCTCCTCGTTTCTTGCACCGAGTGCAAGTTATCGGTTAAAAAAATATCCAAGAATCTGCTCGTTGCTCAAGTCGAGATACTCCGCGATCTTGTGGCATTCCGTTATGCCAAACCCGGTACCCTTCTCATTTATTTTGAGGTTAAACGTTGTAAGCGTCACCCCCAGCTCCTTAGATAACTCTGCCTGGGAGACACCTTTGTAACGCATGTAGGCCTTCAGGCCATCCAACCCACCGCTAACATCAATCATACTTTCTTACCCCCCTTCGATGTTTTCTTGCACTTTGCAAGTCTATTGTAATATTTTGTCTAAACATTGTCAAGGCATATTGTGCAAGTTTTTTATTTTTCTACTATACTTTTCTTGCACAAAGTGCTATAATGTGCATGGAGGCGAAAGGAGGAGAATGTTTTGGGTTCAAAAAGAAATGAAACTTTGCTTGAGTTCGGAAGGCGATTGGAAGAGGCTCGCGAGGAAAACAAGTTAACCCTAAAAGAGTTGGGTGATAAGGTGGGGCTTTCGGAGTCCACAATGTCTCGTTATGAAAGGGGCTTGGTCGACGTCAAAAGACCGACCGTTATATCGCTTGCGGAAGTTTTGGGTGTAAACCCCGCGTGGCTTTCGGGATTTCCTGGCGCAGACAAGCATTTGCCCAGGTTGGCCGGCTTGAAGGTTAGGCAAATTCCCATTCTGGGGCGTATCGCATGTGGTGGCCCTATAATAGCCCATGAAAACATCGAGGGGTATGAGAACGCACCCGCTGGCGTTGACGTTGATTTTTGCCTGTTGGTCAAGGGAGATAGTATGATCAATGCGAGAATTTTTGATGGCGATGTAGTCTGCATAAAGCAACAGCCAACCGTCGAAAATGGCGAGATTGCAGCTGTTATCATTAATGGTGAGGAAGCCACTCTGAAGAGGTTTTACCAAATAGGAGAAAACGTGATACTCCGATCCGAAAACCCAAAATACCGCGATCTCATTTTTGGGCCCAAGGGCATGGATGATATAAAAATTATCGGAAAGGCTATTTATTTAAGAACGGAGGTAAGGTGATGGCTTATATCCGTAAGAATTACGATGAAAATGGCAGAGTCAGAAGTTATACTGCGGAGATTTACCTGGGGAGGGATGCGGATGGGAAAAAGATAATGTCCTACGTAACCAGGACATTACGGAAGGATTGCATTGCGGACGCCAAAAAGATAGAGTTGGAAAACGAACGAAAAGTCACCACTAATATCGCTAAAAAGAGGGTTATTGATTGGTTCGAAGAGTACCTGGAGTTAAACGAGGGCGGGGCACTTAGTGTAGGGACAGTCCGGTTATATGCCGGTTATCTAAAAAATCATTACCGCCCGTTTTTTAAACAAATGCGCATGGAGCAGGTGACCGACTACCACCTCAAACACTTTCAAAGTTCCTTGCTCAAAAAACTAAAACCTAGCACTACCAGGCGGATCATGTTGGCGTTAAGTGGAGCGTTTAGCGAGGGTCTGAAGAAAAAATCTCCTTTTCTAGATTTTGAAATAGTTGGGAGTAATAAACCCGATGTATCAGCTCCGACAATCGAGGAGTTAGTGGACATACTCGAGGCGGTAAAGGGATCTAGATACGAGATACCAACTCTACTAGCCGCATGGTGCGGATTCCGGAGGAGCGAAATTTTGGCCTTGCGCGAGAATGATTTTAACTTTGAAGATAACACGATACGCATCGACGAAGCTTGGGAAAAGGATAAAAACAACGTCTATGTCATCGGCCCTCCGAAGTCCAAGAAAGGATATCGAACAGAACGAGCTCCAAGGGAGCTTATGACAATGGTAAAGGATATGTTGTCTAGGGTGAAGGTGGTGGAACTAAACTCGCGAAAGGATAACCTCCTGTGGCACTACAACCCCGACGCCTTTTCCAACAATTTTCGCCTCTACTTACAGAGGCGAAATGTGAAGGTTTACACACTACACGAGCTTAGACACTTCCACGCGACGTGGCTGTTTGAAAACAACATTTTGGATCATTACGCGGCTAAACGGATGGGACACTCGATACAAATATTAAAAGAGACGTACCAACACTTGGGTTTAAAAAAGCAAGAGGAGCAAGACGAAAAAATAATGCGAATCTCCGAAATGACAAAAGCCGCCCAAAGATAGGCGGCTCCCAAAAACTGTCCGTTTTTTGTCCGGTTTGTTAGCTATTGGTGTTTGTCAAATTACGCACAGAAGGCGCATTGTGCGAACACAGTTGGAACACCAAGGGGTGTAACACCGGTCACCTGGTGCAAGTTTCTTACCCTTCGCCGGTAGCTGGGGCTTTGCAAACACTACTTTTCCGGGCAGTTCTTGCAAATGGTGCAAGATTATAATATTCCAAAAACACGTTTTTTTATAAACAAAAAATCTGTCCGTTTTTCTGTCCGTTTTTGGTTACGTCTCCCCAACTACCCTTTGTGTGGTTCAACAAATCGAGATTTTTTCCTCCTAAAAAAGACACCCTTTCAGGTGCCTTTTTCCTAGTGCTCAAAATCAAACTGAAAATAAATCCTATTATTCCCGGAGACCACCCATAATCTAATCCATTCGGTACTCTCATCTATAATCTGCACACCATCTACATAACGAGGGAAAGAAAGGAGTGTTACCGACATCCAGCGACCAGCAACAACATCACTATCCCCGCCAAAAATACTATCTGGCTCCAATCTGCGTCCGTCAGATGTTTCCAAGATCATGCGATCGATAAAAGACATCGACCCCTTGGTGTCTGTGTACCTGTAGCCTTTTTCAACACTCCGATCAGCTATCAAAGCTAAACTTATGGACATCCTGCTTTCGTGCAATGCCAAATCATCGGCTAACCTTTTTGCTTTTTCTGTGTCTGACCAAAATTGGATATGTGCCCGGCGGTTAATGTTTGCCTCCGTCAACTGTGGGCTATCCAAAACCGCAAAGGACAGATCATCCCAAGGGTATAACTTCCCCGCCTCGGAACTTGCAGAAGTCGTGTGTGCATCCCTGATTTTACCTTCTACCACCTCCAGGTCGCCATCTGGTATAGTGTAGCCTCCATACGGATACGGAACAGCCCGAACAATACCGCCAACAAGTAGCACCAGGATTAAAACCAACGATAATTTTTTCATAAAACCGCCTCCTTTGCCAACTGTTTCCACAAGTAATGTTAATTTCCTGCAACAAAAACCCCCGCCTTGTGGCGAGGGTTACTTTCTCTCTTCATTTTCCAGCTCCCGCGGCGTTTTCATAGTTGGGACCACGCTCGTACCCAATACGCCCTGTCACCATTTCCACCTCAGCAATTACTCCAAATTCTACCAGTCTTTCGATAATTTCCTTTGTGTTATCCGCCAACACATCGTCCATTGGTCTCGTGTAAGGCCCGCTGTTGCTGTGAAAATCAATCCTCAAGTGATTACCGTGCAAAAACGGCTCACTGTTAACTACATAGGTTGCTACCTCGTCTTGTTTCAAATCTGCCAAATAAAAGTAAGTGACTGCATCGAGTTTTTCGTGTCCTTTTTGGTTCATTTTGATAACCTTCATTTTTTCTTCCCCCTTTTGGTTTTGTTTAACATAGTCTAGCATGGCTCTGCGCAAGACCTCACTTTTGTTGGTGTAGTTGTCCTGGCAGGCCATATCGAAGTCCGCCATCAGCTGTTTTGGTACTCTTATATTAAGGTTTGTGCTCACTTTTGCCCCTCCCTGGGGTTCTGGACCCCATTTGCTTTCTACTTACCCTCCGATGCGCGAATGATTCGCGTATTTAGTGCATTCGCAATCCTCCTGTGTTCAATCCAAAACTTAGCTTCGCTGACCTGGCGAAGTTCTTCTAACGCCTCCTTATGTTTTTCCAAAATCCAAGTGTAGCCCGGGTAGATGCCCTCTCTTTCGATTCTTAATTCCCAATCCCTGATATATTTTTCCATTTGTCTTATCTGCCCAGCCCTGATATCTTCCGCCCACGCTACCTGTTTTTCTGTACCTTTTAGGTTTGTCATTTTTTCGCTCCCCCTCGGTTTTGTCTGCCTTACTGTCTATATTATAACACCCCGTAATGACAATGTCAACACCAAAAAGCATCTTTTTTAATCTTTTTCTCAAATTATTTTTCAACAACAAACTCCCAGCTAGACGGCTTTTTAACGAGGCGTTTAGAGCCATTTTAAGGGGTGGATCTTTTGATGGTAAGGTGATTGTACCTGTTTTTGGGTACAAAAAAAGAGGGAACGCCCGCGATTTAGCAGACGCTCCCTCTCCTTGGATAGCTTTCGCTTTCCGGCAACCTAAATCTACAAATTTCAATCCACACTCCCTGGGCGGGAGTGAACCTGCACTTTTAACATAACATAAATTTGTGTATTTGGCAACATTAATTTTCCACGAAAAAAAGACCCCGATCCGGAGATCGAGGTCAACTTAGGGGGAATATTCTATTTTTCGATTCGTGGCTCCCATTTTTGCCACAAGTTACCACTTAGATTTATTTCGGGTGTTGGTCTTTCAACAAGTTCCTTGTCCGATTCTGCCCATTGGGCTTCACTTTTCTCCAAAGTTTTTTGGGACTGATACCACTGCTTACTCGTGATCTCCTTCCCCTGCCAAAATACAGGGGTTTCTTTTACTGTTCCCCCTCGGCTAAGCTCTCCAAGCCAGAGGGTTCGGAAAAATCCACAGTAGGCTCCTTGTCCTCAATTGTGCAAAGCCAGGTTAGGATCTTGACCGCCCACCCCTCATCACTCGGATCGGGTTCGCGACCAAACTCACCATAAAATCTAGTTTCAAACTCGCTCATTGCGACTGCCAACTTTTCGTAACCTCGCCACCCGTTGACAATGGACGCTTTCTCGACCCAGTGCCAAACCTTGAACACCAGGCGAAACTCATTAAGCCACTTGCGACCACGCCAACCAATCAGGGCGACTAAAACTAACGCGATCAAACTGATTACTTGCGGTTGAAAAATAAACTCTAGCATTTAAACTCTCCTTATTGAAATCGAATTTGCTTGCCGGGTCTAACGTCAACGTGAACAAAACCTTGTGAGGGGTATGCACCCACCCCTGTAAACCCATGATCAAGACAAATCTTGGCGAATTCCTCGACTGTGTACCCTCGAGGGCAAGCTATGTCGCACGCCAAACCTTGTACGTGATAGCTATTAATAGCACCACCTACGCGCATATTATGATCATCGCAGCGGTAGCCACTGGTAATCACAAAAGGCACTCCCAGCTCTTGCCGAAGCGCCTCTAACACACTAACCAACCTACTACTAATTTTGACCGTCCCGCACCCACACTTGCACTGAAACTCACGCAAGTTAAAGTGTTCAGCCACTTGAAAATGGTTTCTCACTCCCGATCACCTCCATATTAGCCAAACCGCAACCCTCTGCACCGCAACACCTACACGCCCAGCAACGACCATGTACATAAATTGGGGATCCGCACTCGGGACACTTGACCATTATTTACCGCCCCCATGCACTTTATAGTCCCTGATCACTTGCTCGTAATCAACCCCGCTTTGTTTTGCGGTTATGATTGTTAACACACTCACCGTATCATTTAGTTTGTTTATAGTCGGTTCCAGTCTCATTAAAACGTAAACTGCCACAAAGATAGGGAATCCGACCTGCGATATAAAGGCTCCCAAAGATGATACAACTGTAGTCTCCATCGACCCACCAACCTTTCTTTTAAATTAACCCGAGTAAAAGATGTCCAATAACGCCACCTGCAACAGTAACCCAAAAATCCCACCACTCGGGAGTGCCTCGCCCTAGTGCCCAGTCCCACATTACCTCTTTACCAGCACCAACAACAACTGCTGCAGTCAATCCCCAAAAAGGGGTAAACAAAAGCCCTACCAGTAGTGATAGGGCTAAGCCGGCGAATAGATGTTTTTGTTTATCCCTTGGCATTGCGACCCTCCTATGCTATAGAATGACGTTTAAAGCGGAAGTATAATCCGCTGACGGTCCCTTGCGTCTTATAAACATGAACCCTCAACCTAAATCCGTTTGTGCTAATGAACGTGTGCCCATAATCAATCGATACACTTTTGCTGTAGTCTTCAGAGTTGATACTTTGTGCCTGCATCTCGTTGTAAAAGCTTACAATGTCTCCGTCAGATCCAGAAACCGTGGGATACCTAATATCGTCAATGCTCCACGCTCCGATGATATTACCAGTTAGTACCCCTAAGTTGTTATGCCAAACGCTGTACTCGTAAACGTTTGAACCTTGAGCCCAGGGGGACGAAAACGGAAGATACAGCACGTTATAATCATCTCGGTCCACTGCGGTGTGCCGGTGAATGGTGTAACCAGGCGGAACTTTCGCAAACGCCACATTCAACTTATCGTAACTAATTTCTCCCGCCTTAATCTTATCTGCCGAAATCGCACCTGCTGCAATTTTCCCCGCCGTGATAGCTCCCGCGGCGATCTCATCGGCCGTAATGGCCCCCACTGCTATCTCTGCCGCCCTGATCGTTCTGGCGGCGATCTCGTTAGAGGTAATAGCTCCCGTTGCGATCTCATATGCCGTAATCGTTCTAGCCGCAATTTTACCAGCGGTTACTGCACCAGCAGCGAGTTTAGGCGTGTCAATGGCGCGATCCGCTATCTTGGTTTCCGTTATAGCTCCCGCGGCGATTAAGTCCTCTTGAATGGCTCCGAGCTCAATCTGGTTGCTCTGGAGTTTGCCCTCTAAATCTGCAAGGTTCATACTAACAAGCGTCACCCAGTTACCGCCAGCATTGCGGTATAGCTTTTCATCGGTGATTAAAAAGACGATGGTGCCTACTGGATACCTCGGATCAGGCAAGGTAGGAAGTTCACTTACAAGCAAAACGGGGCTGATGCTCTCTACATAGTCATCTACCCCGTCTGTGTAATCTTTTAGTTGTTCTTCTTGCATCGTGATCGGTACTGCGCTAACCTCTCGACTAGGTTCTGATTTGCGACCTTCGTTGTCCACATTGACAATTCGCACATAGTACCTAGTGCCAGCCTCGAGATCCAAGATGTCAAACTGCGTTTGCTTGCCAGCGTCTTTCAGAGTACCACCGGATGGCACAAATCCGGACGCTGTTGACGCGTGCACCTCTGTGGTGTCCCAATCACCTTTGGGACGGCTAAAGCCCACCCTAATGCCTCTAACGATCCCCCTCGCGTACACCCCGGTTGGTTGTAGAGGATCAAGTGGTTTGGTGGGTTTTTTGTCGCCAGATAGGACTTCAGAAAGTATAGAGTCAGCCTTTCCTAGCTCCAAATTGACAACCAGTCCGTTTTCGCCATACTCGCGGGATTCTGCCATGATCCGGGTGGTGGTTACGATACCAGTCTCGGGATCGGCTACCCTCACCTTGTCACCCAGCCCATAATCGGGTTCTTTGCCATGGTCAAAGGCGACCGTGATTTCAAACTGTGTCTTGGGTGAGTTGTGTTCGCTCAAAAACTCCTGTGCTTTTTGCTCGAGCTCCTCGAGTGTTTCGGCGTCAAACTCCATGGCTAGAGGATACTCGCCAAATTGGGCGACTGAGGTCTCATCTCGCAGAGTGATCTCCATGCGGTTGATACCCTGTCCCGGGCCATAGGCGGTCAAAATATTGACTAACTCATCGTCACCATCACCTAGTGTTTGGATTTCAATGTTGGTACCAGCCCTAAAAACAAAATCTTTTGTGCGGTCAACACCTAGGGATTCCGCCAGATTGAGTGCCCCATCCCACACGTTAAACTCCCAGCCTACCTGCTCGCACGCCTCGGATAGTACACTAAAGGCGGATGTGTGATCGGCAGATAGTCCTTTAACGGTTACACCTGCAACACTCGGGATATTACCCGCAACGAGGCTCCCTTCGGTGCGGGCGATTACCTCGACCGCAAAGACGGTTGGCGTAACGCCGACCTTATTTCCATTTTCATCTTCACTTTCGGTGTCGGTCGTAGACAAGTTAACTCTCACCCACACCTGTTCGTGATCACCGCCGATGTAATAGCCGATTTCTTCGGGAAAACCACCGTCAAATGCGGTTGAAAAGCTCGTCCCGTTAGTGCTGATCTGGATGGATGTTTTAACTGGATCCTCACTGTCTGCAGACCACCTAACCCGATCCCACGCCTTAAAGTTGGGGATCTCACTTTTATTGAAGAGTAGGGTGATATAACCGTTATCGTAATACCTGCCATTGGATCGCTTGGCTAACATTACGTGACCCGGATTAGTCGTTAGGTCAACATTGCTACTCGCAACTATGCGATCTTGCCATTGGGATTGTGCTTTAACCCTTATTGATTGCCATCCATCAAGTAGATCCCTTGCAACATCGGCTAAGTCCCACCCGTCCCACACTTTGCCATATTGGGCAGGGGTGCGGTTGCTTTCGAGCAATATTTCCTCGGTGTGGGCTTCGATCAGAACAACTTCTCCCAGCGTTCGGCTTTTAATACGCCCACTTGCCACTAAATGTTCACCTTTGTAGACTTGGATAAAGTGGGCGATTTCGGCGTATTTTGTTTTGTTTTCCCTTTCCCTCACTGGTGCACCCTGCACTAAAAAGGGTTGCGTTGGTGCAAAAAAGCCGTATAGGGCGTGCCCCTGCGTGATGTGCTTGTCGATAACCTCTCGAGGGATATAAAAGGTGACTTTTGTTGCCTCATTAATCCGCCGGCTGTAGCTCCAAAGTATGCCGGGTAAAATAGCCTTGATTTGGCGGTTTTTGTCTAATATGCGTGCTTGGTACAAATGATCACCTCCGATCATAAAAGGCGGGTTGCCCCGCCTTGAGTCCAACTATATAGCTCTATTGTTGACCTAAATAAGACCTTCTGTCCGCCACCTTTCAGCATTTTGTTTCCAAAAGTAATCTATATTCTTGAGTTCCTCAAAAACATTTAGTTCTAGAGGCACTTGGGCGTTTGCGATCTTCGGGAAATTCATCGCAAACCATTTTTCGGAAACTTCCCCGGCACATGGCAAATCCCCTTGCATTCCGGCGGGTACGAGGGAGATGGCTCCATCTTTAGACAGCACATCTAACAACATCATCTAACCACACCCCCCCTCACCTTTGCCACAGGTTGAAAAAGCAGTACACATCTCGTGGTTCAGTATCTTTATTTTCCAAATATATTTGTATATTATTAGGGCTTAGCACCTCGAAAGGGATCTCCGTGTACAATCTACCTGCCGCGTAAGTTGTGGTTAATAACCTTTCTAGCGACCCTGAACCATGTGAACCGATCGTAAAACGCTCATAAATTTTGAAATTGTTTAACCAGCCAGCATTTTCGGCATAAACTAACACACTCATTTTACGGAATTTATTATCAAGATTTTGATAAACTCTCACTTTGGCTCCCGCTGCAATACTTATCCGCCCAGCATTATATTCTGTAACGATATTACCAGATAGTTGTACTTCTTGCACCCCGTCATTGGTCACTCTTACGGGCACAAATAGTCCACTTGCCGTTTTACCCCATTGAACCCCGTCTGCACCAAACCGGCCACCACCAAGGTTTTGACCCGTCAGCTCCCTAAAATCATTTATGGAGGGATCCCACGCCTGCGGGACGGGGCTTGCCCACTGCCCGCTCGGAGGATTACCCTCGCGCTTTAGTCTACTCATTATATATCCCTCCTAATACCACCTCGGGTGGTAGGTAATCGTTATTGGTGTATTTGTCGTGATTTGGTTCTGACCGGGTAACAAGTCAAACCCAGCCAAAAACCAATCCTCGTTAACCAGATCTAGTCTGTTTATACCATCAACAGTGACGGTGTACTCGGCGTTATCCACCTCAATTGCGCCAGTTGCTCCTGCCACGGTGAACTCCTTGCCAGTGAGCAAGTTGGACACCGTCAGGTTTGAGACACTCCCTGCGGTAGTTATGAGTGGATAGGTCGGCGCTGTCCCATCTACCGTAATTGTCTGCATACCGTCAATTTGCACCGTAACCTCCTGCCCGTACCAGTAAGGGTCGAGGGCGATCATCGGTATCCTGAGTCCCAACTCTATCCCTAGATCGATCCAATCTTGCGGTGCACCCAGCGGGTAGGCTCTCAAAAACCTATCGTGGGTATGCAAGCGGTAAACCTCGATCGGCGGGTGCATTAAAAAAGACAGGATACTGTCTAACTCTCGCTCGATCCTGCCTTTGTCTCCTGGGTAGTAGATCCGCCCATCCAGCACAAACTGTCTCGGGGGAATGGTAGTCTTGCCAGTTTTTACCGCCCCATCCCGTCCGTAAAGTTGCTGGAAGGGGAGGTGTAGGTCAAGTGACACCTGCTTAAAGATTATCGTTTCGGGTAGCGACTTTTCCGCTCCCAACGCATTAACTAACTTGATCATCTCCCGCCCCTCCCTCTTATCTCGCTTACCAACTGTTTCGCCAGCTTTTTACTCAAGTCGTCCATATCTATTTTGCCACCAGCGCCACCCTGCACAACAACTGCACCGGGTGCTACTGTGATATTGACGTTACCCCCAGCACCCGCAAGTGCCAGGTTATCAAAGTTGGGCAAACGTGCGTCTAGGATGTTTCTAATGTCCTGCAAAGGCGCGACAATTTGCGATAAGTTGGCTAGTGGTGAAAGTAAATCCACAAACAGATCCCGAGTGGGTCCAGTGATTTCTGACACTTGGCGACCACCAGATCCACCTTTGGGTTTATCCTTCGGATCTTGCTTTTCAGGATCCTTATCCCACTCAACGCGATCGATATACTTTATATTCACAAACGGTATTTTATTTAAGACCCTAAAAACGCCGTTAATCGCGTCAATAAAAAAGTTGGCCACTCTCATCAGAAGTGTTGCTACCATCTTGATCATGGGCGCGAGAACCGCGTCAAAAAGCGCAATGATTGGTTCCATGATTTTGCCTATTAGCTCCATGCCTCGGGCAAAGGCTTCCGTTTCCATCAGCACACCAAGTATGGCCTGTTTAAAGTTTCCTGCCTTTAAGTGACTAGAGAACTCAAACATGGATCTTCCGGCATTATAAACGGCTTCCTGTAGCTTTTCTACGGGGTCGGATATTTGGTTCTTCAGCCTCTCCCATGTCGACATTTGATCTTCGGCGATTTTTTCCTGTAGCTGCGCTTGCTTTTTGGCGTAAAACTCTTGGATCGCCCGAATGGTCTCCGCACTAGCTTCCATTTTTTCGGCTTCTTTGACCATTGCGTCCGCTTCCACCTTTAGCTTTTCGAGACGCATTTCGGGGGTGGCGGTTAGGTCAAATAGCTTGTCTTGCCAACCTCGTTCAAATGATAGTAGCTTATCTTCTTTTTCTTTGGCGATTCTCTCCGCCTCATCGGCTCGGCGTTGCAATTCCTTGTTGATCTCATTGGTGTAGTATTTGGTTACAGCCAGAGTGTCTGCGTCCTTTTCCTCGGCTATCTTTAACTCCGCCAGCATTTCTCGGCGCAGGATATCAACCCGATCATGAGTTGCCTCGATCAGCTTTTGCTTCCACTTCTCTTCATAAGATGTTCGCGCTTCCTCTTTTGCCTTTTCTTCGGCCTCTTGTATCCTCTTGAGCTCATCAGCCCGACGCTTTTCCTCTTTGATAATTTCATTGTTGTAGTACTCATAAACGAGCATTATGTCGGCCTTCTTCTCTTGGGCGATAGCTATTTCGGCCAACATTTCGCGACGCAAGATGTCAATCCTATCGTGGCTGGACTCTATGATCTTCTTTTTCCAAGATGCCTCGTAGGATTCGCGTTCTTCCTGCTCCCGCCTGGCTATATCATCCTTGCGTTTTTGTTCCTCTTCGATTAGTTGGGTGCGCATTATAGCATAAGAGGCTACAATATCGGTGATGTCCGCCTCTGTTTCTTCGGCACGAGCAATAGCTTTTGTTTCGGCTTCGTCAAGTGCCCTTAACTTGTTTTCAAGCTCGGTTGACTGTAACTCTAAGAGTTTTGCGCTCCACTCTTTTTCTATCTCTTCTCGCTCTTTCTTAGCCTCTTCTGCGGATTTGTTGATGTCCTCATAATATTCATCCCAGACTTTTTGCTCTTCCAAAGCCCAAAAAGCGGTGATGTCAGCTATAGCCTTTTGGTTTTTATCAGCCAGCTCGATCTCCTTGTCCATGTTTTCCCTGATCGCTTCAATCTTTTTCAGGGCATTCCTAAACAGTAGATCCTCTTCAGTTGCAGTAGCTTCGAGCAAGCGATCTTCCCAAGATTTAGCCAGATTTATTCTCTCTTCGTGGGCCTTTCTGTCCGCCTCGACCTCTTCTTCCAGGATTTGTTTGCGCATTAGGGAAAAATATCGTTTGACAGCGGTAACATCGGCCTCGAGCTCTTCGGCTAAACGCAATGCTTCTTGTTGTTCTTCTTCTAGTAGTTCCAGGCGGGATTTTGCACCTTCGCCAGTTATCGCAATTATTTTCTCTTGCCAAGAAACCTCGAACTTAGTTCGTTTTTCTTTTTCATCTTCATCCAGTTTTTCAAATAGGATCCGGTAGTACTCCTCTATTGCGTATTTATCAGCCTGGTGTTCCTTGGCTAGCGCAATAGCTTCCTCGTACTCCGCTTGTAACTTCTCCCTGCGATCAGCCTGCAACTCAAACAACTTTTTGTTCCAGTCAGCTTCAAATTTCTCTCGCTCTTCGTTGACCTTCTCACTGCCACTAACGGTTACTTCGGCGATCTCGTTTGTGTAGTCGGTTATCGTGCCTAAAAGTTGATTGAGGGTTTCCTCTATATCCTCGGCTGTTTCATCGACCTCTTTCGCGGACGCTTTGCCTATACCTGTGATTTTACTGATCGCAAGTTGCACGTCATCAGCTATTTTTTGGCCAACATCACCAAAGGCGACCTTCATACCTTCTGTGGCTTCGGATATCCTGCTCGCGTTGTCAGCAGCGGCTTGCTCTAATTCTGATAGTTTTTTTGTGGAGGCGTCCACATTGGAGGATACGCCATCCCGCAAACCCTTAAAGCTATCCCCGATACCAAGTGGTAATTTCTCCAAGGAGGATAGTTTTTCCAGCATATTGTCAACAGCTTGGATGGTGGCTAGGTTCATCTTTTCCATGGCAACCGCTATGCTTAAGTATAATCCGTTAGCCTGTGCCTTTAGATACTCCCACGTTGCAGACAGTGCACCTTTAACTTCATCCCAAGCTCGATAAACCTCATATGCAACAGTAGCCAATCCAACGATAGCCCCGACCACCGCAACAACAGGCCAGTTAATCGCCATAATAGCTGGGATCAGTTTAGCTGTGATAAAAGCAGATAGTGCGCCAAACGCGGTTACAACTGCACCCACACCTGTAGCCAATTTTCCAAAGATGATCAGCACCGGGCCAATCGCCGCTGCAATACCAGCAATCACTATTACGGTACGCTGTACCGCTGGATTTAGTTGATCAAGCCATCCAACAAAGCCCCTTATTGCGTCAATCAATCCTCTAATAGCCGGTTGCATAACATCGTAAATTTTGAGGGCTAACTCCTCTAAAGCCGACTGCAACTGCACCAAGGATCCTTTGGTATTATCTAACATGGTCTCCGCCATGTCATTAAGTGCACCATCTGCACCCATAACCGCCTGCTTTAGGTCTCCGTAGCTATCGTCTAACCCGTTGAGTAAAGCGTTGAGGTCTTTTGTATGGTTTTTGCCACCGATCATAGCGAGAGTTAAGTTGCGTTGCTCCTCACTCATGCCGGCGGTCATGTCTTTTAGATCAAATAGTACTTTGTCTAATCCCTTGAAATTACCCTCTGCGTCAAAAGCAGAGTAACCAAGTCCCTCCAAGGCTTCCTTAGCTCGTCCGGCGGGTGCGGTTAAGTTGAGTAGGATTGCATTAAGGCCAGCACCGGCTTCCGAACCCTTAATACCTGCATTGGCCATCATCCCTAGCGCAACAGAACTCTCTTCAATCGGGACGTTTAGCCCTCGTAAAGTTCCACCAACTTTTATATAGGCTTCGGCCATCTGGTCAATGTTGGTGTTGCTGTTACGTGCTGTTTGGGCTATGGTGTCTAAATATTCACCCAAGTCCTGCACTTGTATGCCCATGGCGGACATGCTATCGGTTACAAGACTACTAGCCCTAGCAAGGTCAATGTTGCCAGCCTCCGATAGTCGCAAGACGGGCATTAAACCCTCGATGGAGGTTTTGGTATCCCAGCCAGCTAAAGCCATGTACCCCAAAGCGTCCGCCGCGTCAGTTGCAGATTTAGAAGTGCTTGCACCTGCATCCCTCGCGGCCTTTTCTAACAGCTCCATCTCTTTTGCGGACGCTCCACTTGATGCCTGCACTTTGGACATGGCACTTTCAAAGTCCATACCGATTTTGGTTGCGATTGCGCCAATGCCAGCCAAAGGCACGGTCAATTTTTTAGTCAGATCACCACCAACGGATGCCATCCTCTTCCCGGCTTCGTCAAGTGATTTGCCCAATTTGTCCATGCTTTGCTTAAACTCATTATTCTCAAAATTGACCGCCCGAAGTTGCTTCTCGTAGTTTTTGAGTTGACTTTCGGTTTTAACAATTTCTCGTTGGAAAGCCCTGTGTTGCTCTTCTGACATCTCACCCTTCTGAAATTGCTCATTAACCTGCTCTTGTACTTCTCTTAGGCGATTTAGTTTTTCAGAGGTTGTGGCGATCTGATCGCCAAGTAACTTTTGTTTTTGGGCGAGAAGTTCCGTATCGCCGGGGTTGAATTTTAGCATCTTCTCGATGTCTTTTAGTTCTTTGCCAATCTTATAAGACGCGTCGTTTACATCTCTAAGTGCAGCGGTTAGGGCTGTGGTGTCAGCGCCAATTTGTACCGTTATACCCCTAATAGTAGACATAGTTTCACCTGCCTTTATAAAAAAGACAGGCCTTGGCTCACTACTCTAACGGTGTGGCTCGCTCTGTTCTTCTATTTTCACAATCACAATTTTTTTGCAACGTTGACATTTAATTTCTAGATCAGCCAACCTTGCTATGAAAAATAGTTGGTTGCAATGAGGGCAACGCACTTCCTTCATGGTGTCGCCTTCACATACTCTTTTTGATATTCCCCTAAGATTTTTTCCACCACCACTTGTTGCCTTTGTATGGCCTCTTTGGTGTAACCAAGATCGATCATCGAGTTTAGTTTTTGCCTAGCCTTCTTCAACTCACCTCTAAGCTCGATGCCTTTAGGGGTGATGTGCCCGACTGGGTATTCTACCCCACATTCGGGGCAGAGGAAAAATTGGTATCCGTTTTCTTCAATCAGATCTGGGGAAAAGTTTTCTTTGCATTTGTCGCAATGTATCATCGTAACACCTCCGCAAAGGCACTCGCGAGGAGTGCCTAAGCTAGTAACTTGTCAATGTCATCTTGTGTAGCCTCTTTGATCCCCTCTTGTAGCTCTGGGAAATAGATGTGTGTAAACTCGATAAAGTCCCGGACGCGAAATAGACTGACCTCATCAAAGGTAAGGTGCATTTTCTTGGCGTTAGAAAGTAGCAGGAGATCAAGCCTATCTACCGGTTCACCTTCATTTTCCTTCCGGTGGGGCAACAGTTCCGGGGGAACGAAAAAATCCATCGATAGCTTCTTCTACGATTTCTACCATCCACTGTGGTTCGCCAAAGTCGATGTTGCCTAGATCTTCAAGCCACTTTTCAAAAGAGGGGAAACCGCCACTAGGTTTTGACGCCCGATTCATGGCGTAGCTGACCTGTAGCAAGAGTAACGAGTCGAAATTTGTGAAATCGCCATCCTCTAGTCCTTCGAACTCTTGGAGTTTAGCGATATCGGCGATTAAGTCCTTATTAAAAGCTTGTCTGTAAAAAAGCAAGGCTAAGGGATTAGCCCTTAGCTCTAGCTCTTTAGCTCCAATCTGTGTAGTCCTCATGTTTAACCTCCTACGGTTGCGCCTGGTAATACCACCGCATCAAAAAAGCCATCATAGATGGCTTGGTTGGTTTCACTGGGTTCAATTACACCCTTGACGATTTTCTTGCCCTCGTGCTCGTAGGGTAAGATCACAAGAGATAGACTCTCGGTGGTTGGGGTGATTGTATCCGTTGTGGTCGAGCTATTTTGAGTGGGGCGCCCAGCGGTGCAACGGTAGTAGACAAACCGGCGATTTTTAGCATCGCCTTGGATTTGACCCATCAAGGCAAACTCTTTGGGCTTGCCTTCCGCATCCTCGACAAGCATTCCGTTGGAGTCCACTTCCCACCCTAACATTTCGGCGATTAGTTCGTCTGGAAACAACGCAACCTCGACATCTCCGGTGTACCCGTTGTTGGTTTGTCGGGTGTAATATTTAATGTTGTCAGCGTAAAAGGTAGATTCCCCGCCGTCCGGGTTGGCGGTGAAATTTACCACCCCTGGAACGTGAATCGGGCTTTCCCAAACGCCCTCCTCGCCAATAAAGGCGATGTGTAGTTGTTCTAAACCAAAACGCACTTTATTTTTCATTTAATACCCTCCTACGAGTTGAAATTCATAAGCTATCTGGTAAAGATTTTCTTCTTCGATCTTTACCCCAGTTTTGCGAAAAGGGAGCCGAAGCTCCCTTAGTTTGTTTTCAATCATCTTTTCTGTTGGTGGATGTTTTTCTTCTGTGTATAATTCCAGGCGGTAGTTTGCCACGTCCAAATAGTTGATGTTATCAGCTATCAAGTCTACATTGTGGCTGTATGTGATCACTGTGTATGGTACAGGTGGCGGTCTATCAAAACTATCTAAGTCGCATGGTAGACCCAGACTACGTATTTCTAGCACCAGATCGACATAGGTCATATCACTACCCCATGCCTCGATAATCCTTTTTTGAACTCCTCAACAGTAACATCTTCGAGAAATTCCTCGGAATAGTACATCCTTATCCCGTCTGGCAGATCCGCTGCGTAACCGAAGGGCTTCCCTCCGATGAGTTTTGGCTCCGGTAGCGTTTCGAGACCTATTTTATCCAACAGTTCACTTTTCTCATCTAAAAACACGCCTAACCACCATCCTTTATGATCTGCTCGATGTTTCTGACCATTTGTGGAGCGTGATTGTCAAAGGCGGGTTTTATGTGGGGTTTACCGGGAACTCTCTTGCCGGTTCTCGACGTCCACCCATCTTCTAAAAGATGGGCGATAAAACCTTTGCTTTTGTTGTAAATGGTGTAGGTGGTAGCTCCGCCTTTGGTGCTTTTTCGGCGAGACCAGCCGCGCTGATATTTACCCGTGCGTACGGGCGAGTTAGCTTTGATTTCCGCCTGCACTAGTTTAGCTGTGCGCTCCACCTCTTTATCGATTGCCGCCGATACCTCTGCGGTGTACTGCGTTATGGTTTCTGACAACTCTTTGCCGAGCCACTCAACACCTATTGTTTTAGCCACTGACCCCACGCTCCAAACACCTTAATTTGATCCACATACCATCATCCTGCATGTGATCGATCTGCCTGATCTCATAAGCCACACCCTCAAAAACCACTTGGTAATCAAAGGTATTGAGTTGGTCTAAAAAACTAACATAACGGAGTACAAACTCCACCGTGTTTTCTTCATTGACCGCCTTTGCCGCGAAATAGGTTTGTCCCCACAGGTTGCTTCGTTCAGCCCATAGGGTTTTCCAATCCACCCACACCTTTTTCTTGTTCAGAAACTCATCTTCGATAAGCTCCATTTTTTGGATAGTGATTTTACGCCTTCTGACTTTGCCAACATCCCGAAGTGCCTTTCGCCTTGTTTGGCGCTTAAGTTGATCCATCTTGATCTTCCTTCATTTTTTCAACGCCCATTCGGAGTTGTAGGCGCAGGATTTCTTGGCGGAAATTCTCCTCAAAGTATTCCGAAGCGTTGTTGTAGACGTATCGGCACCGATCCAAAAGTAAGGTCTTGGGATCATCATCTTTGGTAAAGTCTAGCTCTACACCGACAAGGTTTTCGAGGTAGGACTTCGCCCCCCCGATCATCCTTGCCAAGCTTTGATCCTCATCGTCCCAGGTGATTTTTAGGTAATCCTTAACCTCGCTTAGTAGCATCTAATCACCCTCTTCTTCATCATCAACCTTCCTCAAAAGCTCCCCATAACCAGCACCATTCACTTCCTCGAAACGCTTCTCAGAAACCTCTAAGAAGTCCCCCGCTTGGTGGAGGGACTTCGTATACTTATTCCGGTAAGGTTTCAGAACTTCAACCTTGATTTTTTTAGCCATGATTAAGCCTCGGGAATATCCTCGCCGATGGCGGAAATATCAAAGACCAAGAAGCTATCAGCGTCCTTGGGTTTTCCGTTGGCGTATTGCTTGGCAATATAGGTGCGCTCATCTTCAAGGAACTTATAATGGTCGCTGTACTCGATCTTTTGTTCGGAACCAACGCCCATAAAGTAATCCTTGGCTAGGCCAGCGATCATTTTGTTGCGCTCAACTGCAACAGATTGGATGATCTTAGCGGGGATTGGTAGCACACCATGCACATAAGTGCCGGAGGCACTCATAAAAGTAGTTTCTGGGAAAATCTTAGCCCAGTAGTCGAGCGGGTTAACGACCAACATCACGCTTGGTACTGCTCGAGTACCACCTTTGGTTAGCGGAGCCATAATGTTGATGCCTAAGGATTTTGGAGACAGATCGGTTAATGGGGTAGCACCCTTGTCAGGATAAACTCCGCCAACTACCGCACCGTCAAGATCCTTAGTCATACCGATCGGTTGTTCGTTTCCAGTACCGGCTACGATAGCTAGCTCCAAAGCCATTGCCAAGGATTCATACAACATTTCGCGCACAAAGCGATCTAACCATTGAGGGCCGAGATCAAGCATGGCTTTGCACACAGGCACATAAGCGGATAGTTTGTAAAGATCCATGCGCTCTTTTCGGAAAGAGTTTTCGAGCTTTTTCTGGATCTCATCACACAATTTACCCCACCACGCGGCCTCGGCATCGCCGGTACGCATTACCCACTCGGTAACCCCGGTAACGTTTACGAAGTTAATCTCGTTTAGTAGCGGGTGATCCTTGCGTAAATCCTCAAACACGCGGTCAAACACAGTAGCCGGCACAAGCTCTTGTACACCAGCAAAACCACCAGTGCCGATAACCTCGTTGTAATACTTGAGTTCTTGGGTAGTTAGTGGTTGTAGTCCGCGCTTCATCATAACCGCTTGGTCGTTCAAATCCTCATTGCGCGCCTGTTGGGCTTCTTGTAAAATTTGTGTCTTGATACCTTGTGCGATTTCAATTTGCACCTTCGCAAATTTTTCACTGTCGCCACTCTCGATGGCGTCTTTTAGTTGATTTTTGATCTCAATTTCGTTTAAATCGAGATCCTGCTTCCTCATTGGGGTAGTCATTAGACTTCACTCTCCTTTTCTTTGTTGAAGGCATTAAAAAAAGACCGCGGCTCGGTCTTTGGCTCCTTCTGATATTTGGCTAACAGACTTTCTTTGACATTGACCTTTGGGGCAGAATTTTGTGGTTCATCTTCTTTTTCCCCGTCAATAATCTCATCACAAAAACCTAGTGCCAAGCATTCTTCGGCGGTAAGCCATGTCTCTTCAGCGATTAGTTGCTTCAACTCCTCCTCTGTTCCCACAAATTTTTTGCCATAACTGGCTTGCACAGACTCATCAATCTTTTCCAAGGTGGTTGCTATCTTGCGCAAACCGTCTGCATTGCCACGCACAACAGCCTCCGCCTTATGCACCATCTGCATAGTGTTGCGATACATCCTGACCTTTCCCGCAGTGGCTATAATGCTAGCCCCACTACCAGCTCTGCCAGTAATGATGATGGCTAAATCACCCTTATGTCCCTTTAGGAGATTGCGAATCTCAATGGACTCGAAAACATCACCACCGCCGGAGTTCAAATAAACGTGCAAGTTCTTATCGCCAATTTCTGCGAGTGTTTCTCTCACTAGGCGGGCGTTGACGCAGGCGTCCGGTTTTTCCCAGGGATATGGTTCCCTGATGGTCCCACTCAAATAAAGTTCAACAACATCTTTGCTTGTCTCGTTTACGACTTTTATTTTATCCACTCCTTTCACCTCCCTTGTAAGATTCCTCTACTCTTTGATAGTTCTTGGTCATCCACCTGGCTTTACTCCACTCTGTTTCAAGTGGTTCCATGCCAAGTGTTACTAGGCAATCATCAATACTGTAACCGCCGATTCTAAGTAGCACATCAAGTGCATTAGCGGTATCTTTAATATCAACAACCTTGATTTTGCTGGTATCTAACTTGACGTAACTCCTCTGCAAGTAGCTTTCTTTGCCATACCATTTGCGGTTGACTTCATCTGTAATGAGTTCGGCTAAGGGGTTGATACAAAATGCGATGTAGCTGTTGACCGCTTTTTCCGTATCGGCAACATTGCCCTTCAACAGGGACGGTGGTATTTGCAAGGCTATAGCTACCATGTCAAAAATATCATCAACAAAAGCCCTAATGTCCCGGCCTTCGATTCCGCCCTTGACCCCGATATTACTTTCCAACTCTTCGTATTCGAGGCCATTTGTCAGGGGTATAACAGCTCCGCCTTCAGCTTCGAAAAATCGCTTAAATCGCCTCTTCAGCAAATCTTGCAAATCGCTTTGGGCGTCCTCCGTCTGCGGATAGTTGGTTGGCACTATCAGTTTACCTCGTCGGGCGTTGTTACGCTTATAGTGATCCTGGCTAGCCGCGATCAACTTTCCGTAGGAGGCATAAAGCCCATCAATTATCGTTTTCAACCTACCATTGTGCAGCTCAAAGTGAAAAACCTCTGGGCTTATCTTCGACTCCTTTAGTTGGAGGCCATCGACAACTATATTACCGAAAACGTAATCTTTAAACGCAAACTTACCCACTGCAAAACTATCAGCAACGTAAAAACGCCCGTTATTTTGGATAACTAGGCACTCGTTTTCATAAACCAACTTGTAGATCACATCTCGCCAAAACTTATTGGCGTTTTTGTTGGGGTTGGGTTCGATGTTAAAGAGGTAATAATCATCGCCCTTAATCTCCTTGCCCTTGTCGTAGGTCTTAAACTCACCACGCACTAGGGTGTTAGCGATCAGGTTCATCGCCGAATGTAAAGCAAGCTCCTTGTACCAAATTTCAGCGGTTAATTCGCCAATGCAAGCGTCCAAGGGCAACGTTCCGGAATTCTTGTTAAACCACCCGGTAAAAACATCCCATAGTTTCAATCGTTCACCCCCTATCAGTAAGTGTAAACATCCAATTTCATAAAATTACCGCTACTTTCCGCAAGTTCATTGTCTTGGGTTAGTGCGTGTACCAAAGCCATAAAACCGTCGTTTTTTCTGGTTCTGGGTTCTATCTTTTCATAAGAAATATTGCCCTTACCATTGATACTTGTCTTGGTATTATTGACGTACCACCTCATGGTTGGGTTGTCTCCAAAGACGATGGTTTCCTCTGCGAAAATCCTCTCGATTAGTGGTGCGACCATGGCGTGAGTGGCGGGTCCACTTCTAACACTTTTCAGCGGTATCCCCCTCTTCGTAAATTCTTCCTGCAGGTTGCTGATGCGGAAGCTGTCAGCAACCACGTTCAGAATGTGGTAGTTTTTGGCTTTTTCTAAAAACCACTCGGCGATTCGCTCCGGCTTAATCAGATCATCATAAACGATAGTGATTAAACCCCGATCCGCCATTTCTTGCACGGGAAAGTTGATCTTTCGACTTTCTAACTTTAGTGCTTTGTGGCAAACAAACGTATGTTCTACCCAATATCTTTTGCCATCTTTTTTGAACAACAGCCCGCAACTTGCGAAGTCTGTGATCTCGGCGTAGTCAACAGCACCAATGCACTGCAAGCCTTTTAGCTCGTTGTAGGGTATAGGTTTGTTGGTAGCCAAAATCTTTTCCCACGGGACCGCGACTGTGTACCCATCTACCGCCGGGAAATTCATCCGTTTTGTCATAAACTCCGAGGCCATGCTGGGCTCGTGTTTGGAAAGTTCATAGTCTTGCTCCATCTGGAATTTCAGTGTTGGAAAGTAAGGCAATGATGGATTGGCTTTAACCCACATCTCGGGATCGTCCCGCTCTTCCTCCTCATCGATTTTATAGATGAGGGGCAGAAAGCGAAGGTTTGTAATTTCTCCCGTCAAAACTTTCTCGGATCGATCTAGCAATTGATCCAAAACACCACCTCGGACGTAACCGTTGGTGGTGATATAAAAAATCCGGGAATGTTCTCTTTTCCCGAATCCACTTCTAAAAACATTGATTAAATCCCAATCCTCGTATTCGTGCACTTCGTCAAACACCAAACAAGCGGATCTTTTTCCGTCTTTGGTGCGGGAGTTGGAAGTATTGTATTTGATATAGCTATTAGTTCTAAGGTTTCGGATAATCTCCTTAGTCTTATAGAAAAACCTCTTCGATATGGGCCATGTTAGTTCCAATATTTCGTAGATGTCATTAAAACTCGTCATTGCTTGGTCTTGGCTGTTCGCGATAATATCAACATTGTAGCCTTTTATTCCGTGGTAGTGGGTGGTCAGATACCAAGTCAATCCTGCAATAAATTTATTCTTTCCATTGCCGCGACCGACCAGGATAAAATACTCGGTAAAAACTGGCGTGTTATCATCGTAGTAGCAATGCACCAAGGCGATAACGAAAAGCTCCCAGTCCACAAGAGTTATGTCGTGGTACCTCTCAATGAGCTCGACAGCTTTTTTAGTTTTCTCCTCATCAACAAAAACACCCGGGGTGTCAAGTCTGGATCTGATATAAGGCATAGCTTGGTGGAGTTCTTTCGACGCGGGAATTTTCCCACTCTCGATGTCCTCCATGTAGTCGTCAATATAAAGCCTACATCTCCCAGTCGTCATCTTCGACCTCGAATTTTGTTGCCTTCAGACCCAACTCGCTTAGGATTTTCAGCATCTGGGCGTTGGTGCGGTTTAACTCCACGATGCTATCGTTCTTTTTGTAGCCCCATTGATTTTCGCCATTTTGGTATTTGGTACTGACGCCACGCTCTCTAATATCGGCGATCAAGTCGTTTTTGATGTCCCACAAAGCCATATAATCACTTATGAGATCTAGGTAGTGTTTGCCATACACACCATTTCGTTCCAGTTGATCAACAAGATCCGCTTTGATTTCAGACCGGATCTTGTTGATCAACTGGAACGAAATGGTGTGTATG
>ENA-UOOM01000798-UOOM01000798.1-fermentation-metagenome-genome-assembly--contig:-NODE-798-length-33326-cov-65.979021_pt1 | contig 33326 bp, 47 predicted proteins | sample MGYA00245781_ERZ724031 | MGnify/ENA primary metagenome ERZ724031 (study PRJEB28704, sample SAMN03018317) | fermentation metagenome | biome: anthropogenic terrestrial biome; feature: soil; material... | reverse complement strand
GCCCCGACCGAAGCCCTGACCGAAGTCCAGACCGAATCCCCGACCGAAGCCCCGACCAAATTCCAGACCGAAGTCCAGACCAAATCCAAGACCGAAGTCCAGACCAAATCCCCGACCGAAGCCCCGACCGAATCCCAGACCGAAGTCCACTCTTTCAGCCAACCGATCTGTTCGCTCGTTGGCTTTTCAACCTTCGGCAGTTTAAGCAGATTGATAATCGGCTTGACAATCAGCGGCTCAACCACTGTCTTGAAGTCCAGTCGGTTTGCCCATTTTTTAGCCGCTTCGCTGTCATCGCGCTTGCTGTTGATCTGGTCTATCACGAACCTCTTCGTTAGCGGATTGAATTCGTACTTGTTGCAAACATCTTCGTCAAGTTTGAAGTGTGCACAAATATGCGAGTGACTGTCTGCATCATCCGCTTCGAGGTTTTCCTTGCGATAAGCCCAGTCGAAGTAGTAATACTCCGCTGGGTGGTTTACTGGGTCTGTAACGAAACTAAAAAAGTTACACATTATTTCACCTCCGGCGGTTGTGGCAGTGGCATCCAGTGAGTTGGATAAACAGCAGCGTCGGCAATGTCGATAAACCACGCGCCACCAAAAGTTCTTATATACTTCAACACCTCGATGATTTCGTTATCCCATGCGAGTACAAAGTCGCCATGCTCCGGCAGCCTCTCGCTCACCGGAATCCAGCGTTGAGCGGCTTCCAACTCTGCAATGCGGGAACGCAAAGGGCTTTCTTGCCAAGCCCATTTGTCGCCTTTCATTGGCAAAACGTCTGACAAGCGCACATTAAATATATGCCAGCCTGACAAGTGAAACCCTTGAGTGCAAACCGAAATAACCGTTTCACTCGTATCATGCAGGTGTTCTTCTGGGTCACGCGCATCTATAGGAACATTCCTCCAAGAGTTTGAAGTGAACGGATGAGTCATTACTTCATGGATAAAATATTCATTTGGAACTCCATAGCGTTTCATTTCAAGGGTTACATAATCACCAAAAGTAGGCTTGCTCGCATTAGTTCTTTCAAGATATTCGCTCATTTCTTACTCCCCTTTCCATACACAAATGTTTCTTTTTGTGTATCGTTAGACGATTTATCATCCTGCCCCTCTAACAAGCCCAAATCTACTGCCCTGTGGCTCGTCCTTGCGAACTCCAATATTGCCTCACGTGCTGTCTGATAATCCGCATCATCACAGTCGAGCGCACAAAAGTGAGCGGCGATTTGTGCCGCAATGCGCCGGTCCACCTTCATGCCTTTGCTGCCGCACCAAAGGGGGAGACTGGAATAATCAAGGTCGGCATATCGCAGGTCAGCACCTTCCAGGTCGGCATATTGCAGGTCGGCATATTGTAGGTTAGCACCTCGCATGTCAGCATATTGAAGGCTGGCATATCGCAGGTCAGCACCTTCCAGGTCGGCATATTGCAGGTCGGCATATTGTAGGTTAGCACCTCGCATGTCAGCATATTGAAGGCTGGCATATCGCAGGTCAGCACCTTCCAGGTCGGCACGTTGCAGGTTAGCGCCTCGCAGGTCAGCATATTGAAGGCTGGCATATTGCAGGTCGGCATATTGTAGGTTAGCCCGTTTGCCCGAATTATTGTCTTCAAGCCACAACCTATGCTGTTCCAACATTGTTTTCAACTCGTCTTTGTTCATCTCATCCCCCTAAAACGGATATTCTTCATCAACCGCCGCGCCATTTTCTTCGCCCTTCGGTGTCAAAAATCGCACCGTGTCAGCCGTCACATCGTAACTCGCGCCCCACGTTCCATCCTTTTTCTGGTAGACTTCCGGACCCGGCTTCAGCCTGCCCTCCACCAGCACCTTGCTCCCCTTGTGCAAGTACTGGCTGCACGACTCCGCCTGCTTGCCCCACACGTTCACCCTGAACCAGGTCGTCTCGCCCGTGTCGCCAAACTTGCGCGATGTGGCTACCGAGAACGCCGTGACTGGCTCACCTGCGGGCGTGTAACGCATTTCTGGTTCTCTGCCTAAATTGCCGATAATAATTATTTTTTGGTACATGTTTGCTCCTGTGTTTGATTGATTGATTTCGGTTGATCATCCCCTACGATTGTCTTTTTGAAGTAGACGTTTCCTGCGGTGTGGTAGATAACAACACCTTCTGGTTGCATAAAACCAGGGGCTGCCACACTGCCACCAAATTCCAAACATTCAAGAATATCCTCGATGGCAAACGTATAAAAATTGCCGATATACAAAACTGGTACAACGTGACAGCAGGCAGGGCGCACAGCATCATCATACCAACGGGCAGTATTGAACAGGCTGAACCGCTTTTCTTTCAAGCCGTATCCGCGCTGGATACCCTGTCCCCACCATTCGCCATAGTGAAAGCCTACTCCCAGTTGCATCAATTCGTCTTTATGTTCGTAAGCCCATCTTGCAAACCCATAATTATCTTGTTCGGGGGTAATCCATCGATTACGAGAGCCAACTTGAAACTCACCGTCCTCACCAATGGCAATTAAGCCGTTCGTACCATCGATTTTTTCCGTAACTACTATTTCGCGGGATAATCTTGCGATCTTGCCAAATTTCCTAAATTCCATCATTGCTCCTGTAACTCTGATTGTTTTGATTTGTAATCCTGGCACGCCTCGCCATTGAACCATGCTATCGGCGCGTGCCCTTGCTGACATTCGAATATGATCTCTTTTGGTTCCGACCCTCGTGGTACTGTGAACGAGGTTTTAAAATACTTGCAATCTGCGCAAATGTGAGAGGCGGTCATTGCTTCACCTGCTGGTATGCTCTACGCCATTTGTCAGGGCTATCGGGTATTTGTTTGCCAGCCTTGTACGGCTCATAACCATTCACGCCTGAATAAATGGTGTCAACGTCAGCCTGGCTGAACTCATCGCTTGTGACATAGCCTTTCACAAACGCAAGCCACCAAGCCCGCTCATCGAACTTGTCAGCATCCATCCACCGAGTGGTCAGGTTGTTACGCTGGATGATCTCAATCAGCTCAACTGGTTTCGGCAAAAATTGCGACCCACGAGTCAATGCGATTGTCGCTGCCTCTGCCAACACCATTCTCGGATGATGACCGAGTACTTGGTGGTAAGCGCGTGCCCTTTCCACGTCTACCTGCTGTCCGTAAGCAGACGAGAGACGTTTCATAATCAGGGTTGTTTCTGAAAGCGTGCTCATTTGTCCTCCGCGAATATAGGCGCACCGTCAAGAATTTCATCCAGACCTGCGCTAAGTTGTTTCGTAGGCTTGTAACCGTTTTTGCGCTTTTCAATGTCGCCAAGTGTCCACTTCAATGCAGATGCCATCGTGGTAACTGTGTAGCGCTTTGCTCGCATACCTTCAAGCGCCTTGCGGTAATCGGCGGTCGTGCCTCCAGCCTTGATGATTTCCTGAATAGCGTCAACTTCTTCCGGCGTGAATTGCGGATCATTGCCGGTTATGTCGTTATAGACATTCCCAAATTGAACAATTTCGTTGGGGGGTAAGGGGGGTAGAGTAGTATCTTTTAGATTAGATATAGAGTTATAGTTATATTGCTTGGTTTTTGCTTGAGCAGGTGCTTGAGCAGGTGCTTGAGCAGGTGCTTGAGCAGGTGCTTGAGCAGGTGCTGTATCATCTGCTTCAGCACGTGCTTGAGCGCTTGCTCGTCCGCCTTTCTTACCGGCATATGTTTTTTTGCTTCGTAGTTCTTCAATCTCTTGCTTGCTTTTGTTGTAGTCCAGATAGTCGTGGATCATATAACCGCCAGGAACGCGATCCCATAGTCCAGCTCTAACTAATGATTCAACCGCTTTTTTGGGTTGTCGCTGGAAGGCGTTGAAAGCAACTGTTTCGATGTCGGTGTCTGATATAAAGCCATCTGTCAGATACTCGTTACAAAAACCATTGCCAGCAATATAAAGGAATGCCGCGTCTCTTCCTGCAGACCTGATTTTCGGGTTAGTCCAAAAACTGTAATCAGTGTTGGTGTACGCCATTCACGCCTCCTAAAACAGTCCCATTTGCGGCGCTCTGTTCTCAAGCTCCAACTTCGCCGGCAAGTGAGCCTGTTCGATGATGCGCCTGCGCGCCCGAAGCTCTTCCTCGCGGCTCAACAACTCGTTCGCCACGTGCCAGCGTTCCTGCTCGTTTGCGATGATCCAGCGCCCCGCTTTTCCGGCGTGTGCTCCAATAGGCCACTTGTACGCTTTCACCAGCGTTTCGAGGATGTCGCGTACCTGGCGTTCACCGAGTCCGCACCGCGCCACCAACGCCTCAATCCTGACAGCGTTCTCTTCGCCGACATGCTCGCTCATACAAGCGGCAACCAGCCTTATGTCAGCCTCTTTGATTTCAGCGGACTTCAGTCGGTAATAGTCGTTGGGATTCATGCTTTCCTCACACGCACACTTGGGTTGCCTTCCGTCCTGAATCGCGCGATTTCTGGGTGTGCCAGTGCGTAACCGTCCAGCGATTTGGTGTCCCAACTTACGCGCGGCTTGGACCAAACAAAGCTGTGATATGTGCCTTTGACCGTCCTGCCTGCTTGCAAAACTTCCGCCTTAATATCAGCTTCAAGCATTGATTTTTCTTGCAAAATTTGTTCAATTTTTGGGTCAAATTCTGCATCAATTTCTGCAAGTTTTTCTTTGATTTCTTGCGTCAAAACTTGATCAATTAGTGATTGTTTTTCTTGATTAATCAGGTCAATTCCTACACCTAAATCTGAATATTTTTCGATTTTTCCGTAAATGTCCATCTCAATCTTTCTGCCGGTGTACAACGCCCGCCGGCAGGCTCGCGGGAAAAGGAGGAGGAAACCCGCGCCTAAATTTCTTTGTTTGCGCGTGCTTTGAGAATGACACCGATAGCCTGTTTCTTTTCCAGATATTCGGCTCGTTTTTCGTCATCTAAGACGTTCTGCAAACCCTTGTTGATACCGAGAATCATCGCTTGCAACGTGCCGTTGGGGATTTCACCGTACTTCACGCCCTCGCTGTTTTCAATAGCCACAGCGCGCTCGATTGTCATGATGTCGTCATCGGATTTCGGCGCAGGCTTAGCCGTTCTAACTGGCTTGCTGACCGGCTTGCTTTCGTTGCCGTCGGTGTCCTCATCGGAGTGCATACCTAAGATTCCGGCAATAGAGTAGCGTCTCAAATATGTTATGATTGAGCCAGCCACTTGAGCTGCGGACTTGCCTTTTTCATCATCGGCGTTCATGCTTAGTCTTGTGCTGATCCATTCGCCTGACTGGTGCATGAGTACGGTTTCAATGCCAACCTGGTCGCCTTCTGAATAAGGCAGTTGCGATACCGCTAAACCGTGTTTTCCGAGAACCGGTTTGGCGGTGTCTATTATTGAGCCTAAACTCGCGTACTCGTTTTTCAAAAACGGATTCTTCGCGTCAAGCTTTGCAGCAGGCATTTCAACCTGTGCGCGGGATAGAGCGTCCGCCAGCTTTGCGATAGATTCTGATTTGTTCATCGTACCTGCTCCTTTTCTGTAATAAGATTTTCTTGCCAATCGTTCCAAAGTCGGGATTTGATTTTTTCCAGTTGCTTGATTTCATCCTCGATCTCATCCAGTTCAATTTTTGGCAGTGGTACATAATCGCACAATCTCAGGTGGCGACCCCACAACTCGTCAACTTTGCTTTCAACTCTCAACAACTCTGCAGGTTTGCCGTGCCAGTTAGGCTTTGGCCTATAAAATACGTCTGGATCTCGTGAGGTCAAGTTGATTAGAACGGTCATCTTCCCCTCCGCTCTCGGATAGTCTCGATAATGCCGGCTGCAAGTGCGCCCACCATCATCGGTATGCAAATGATTCCAAAACCTACAAGAAACTCAAACATTGTTGCTCCTCTCTAAAATGGGATGGTTGGATCGTCTGCCATAGGATTCGGCTTGAATTCCTTCTGACAGCGTAAACAGGTGAACGTGCGTTGGTGTCGGCGCAACTTGCGCTCGCTCAAAACTACGTTCAGCGCGGTGATTTCATAACCGCAATGCGGACAAGGTGGATTGTGGGGGGTTGATTCGGAATCTTGCTTGATGAGGTACTGATCTGATCGGTCTTGCATATTGCTCCTTTTCTAATTTGATCTTACCTATATTATACGCCTTTCGACAATAATGTCAAGTAATTCGTTGACTAATTTTGCCAACTTGCAAGTTGCTCACGCGCACGCAAGCCCTGTTGATAACGCAATGTAGGCAAATACTCACATTCGCGTACAAAACACGAATTTAGGCGGAATTTTTGCGTCTGTGTAGATTGTACGCAATTGTGCGTTGTCGACTATAACCGATAAAGTAATCGGGTTTGTGAGAATTGTCGGTTATGGTCGATTAACGAAAAGCAACCTGCGCGTTTATTGCACAAGTTGCTTGTCTGGTCTTGTATTCGGTCTCCAGTGGAGCTGGAGGTTACTGCCACCTCGTTTGGCCAACACGTGACAATTTGTCACGCATTGACCCGACACTTTGTCAGCCCCAAAGTTATTGTATCAAAATCCCCAAAGTTATTGTATCAAAATCCCCAAAAGTCTGGTTTGAGGTTATAACTGCAAATTGGCACTTTTGCGGTTGCAACTGCAATTTGAATGCTTATCTTTGACATACCACCCGCTTCCTTTGTAATGCACATATGCGACTTGGTAAACCTTCTGCAAGGTCGGCTGTTTGCATTCAGGGCAAACTGTGAGTGGGTCATCGGTGTAATGCTGGAAAATCTCGTGCTGCTGTCCGCAGTGGTCACAATGGTAAACGTATAGGGGCATCAGGCTGCCTTCCTGTAAGCCGTCGCCGGCTTGCCGTTCTGCGTTCTAACTTGCCGCGCGGTCAACTCCCCAGCGGCAAGTTTGGCTTTCAATGTGGCAGCTGCCTTAGCCCAAGAGCAGCCGGTGTAATCTGCAACCATTTGAGCGGTGACTTCATCCGCGTCAAGCGGGGGCAGGTAGAGTTCCTTTGCCAGTTCTTCCAAAAGTTCAAATTCTGTCATAGACAAATTATTTTCCTCCCGTCAGGTTGCCCCTTGTAGCGAGCCTTGCTTAGATCCAACTTGCCGTCATTGAGCAATATCGCGCCGATGTCAGACCGCCTTGTATTGCCAGCCACACGGTTTGCAAAAGTGGTTTTAAGCTGCCAAGAAGGGCATTGAATTAGCCTGGTATTCTCGAATTTAGATCCGCTATCGTCCATTGTGTGCAGGTGTCCCCTGAAGATGTAGTTAGGCAGCGGGATCCCGCTTTGCGCGTAATCGAGCATAATCTCACTTGCCAGACTTGCCGCTCCGCTTGTCCAGGGGCGTGTACCAATCCTGCCATGATGTGCAAGGTCTACCAGTACGCCGTCAATGTCAACCGTCATTTGTTGCTCGATAAAGTCAGCGCCGAGTTGCCGGTACAAGTCAACTTCTGTGGCGTGGTCTTGTCCGGCGTGAGCGGCCGTGCCAAGAATGCCGATAAACTTGTCCGCTATCTCGCGGTATGGCATCAAAAGAGTTTTTGCCATTTCGACTTGATCGCCGACTTCCTGCACGAGTTGCGTTGAGCCGTGGTGGTTGAAGTCAATTGCGTCACCCAGGTGCACGACAATAACGCGTTTCTTTTTCTTTTTCTCTTTGATGTAATCGTAGAAATCCATCCAGCACTCATTCAGCCAGCGTTGGAGTTTGTTCGCCTCCATCGTTTGCGCTTCGTAACTTGAGCGGTTATGGACCGTATAGCGCAAGGGCGATACAGCGGTACTGCTACCGATATGGGTATCCGAGAGTACAACTAATAGTGTGCCGGTCATGCCGTCGCCAGTGTCGAATAGACTTTGAACGAGTCCTTTTCCGTCCAGAACTTGCCCAAACTCGTTTCAACGTACCCCTGAATCTGCCACGTTCCAACAGAGTCAATATCGCCTGAAACAGAGGTGTACTGGATTTTCCCGTCAGTGCCGTCGGTATCGAACGCGGCAGTCTTTTGCATCCTTACGCCAGACGGGTCTTGAAAGTTGATATACTTGACTGTAGCAGTACTGACATCAATCGGCGTGCCAGCCGTGTCGGTGATGGTCAGGCGGAATATCGTGCCAATATCGCCATTATGAACGTAAATCGTTGTCATGCGCTTAACTCCTCGTATGGTTCAAAGTCAATAATCATCGGCATTTCGACTGTAAAATTGACAATTTCTGTGAGTATGGAACCCAGTTTAGACGTGACGGTGGGGAGCGGGAGAGCACCCTGCCCCTGTATCCAATTAGTTACAAGGTCTGGCGTAGCTACGTCGTCTTCGGAGTAGTACCTCGCTCCAGATATTATTTGTATGTACTGATCGCTGTCGAGTCCTGCGGGAGAGATTACCCAAGTAGTAACTCCCCAGCCCTCAATCCTGACTATAAATAAGCCCCCTCTGGGGTTTGCATAGGGCTTTATATAACGGGGGTATCCATTCTTTGTGCCTGTTTCTGCATACGTGCCATTGTATTCAGTTGAACCAGCCCCACTAACAATCATGTCAGGGTAAGAGATAACCACGACATCGTCATTCGGTAGCACCACGTCAAATTCTGCAAGCGTAACAACCGCAAGCGAGAACTCCATAACCTCGGTATACTGGATGTTGACCGTGTCAATGAACGCCGCCGGAAACGTACCATCCGGAAACGTACCATCCGGAAACGACCCCTTCGGAAAGCTCGCGATTATCATCGTCTTAGACCGTCAATGTTACGGCTGATCTGTTGCCGTTGCTATCAACTGTTTCAATAATCACGTCACTGGTGTCATCCACGCCGCGATAGGTGATCGTAGCAGTACTTCCGCCCGTTGCCTTGCCGACCATTTTTGCAGCCAGAATTTTGAGAATATCCTGCATTGTGTAAGACCCGACCACAACCTCGTCAAGCATTGTGATCGCGCCAACTTCCGCGCTGGTTGCCAGTCCTGCAAGCGTGGCAGGTAGTGTCGTGTCTGTGTCTTCCAGAATTGCCGCAATACCCGCATTATCAGGCGCGGTGTAAGCCGTATCTAATAGCGGATTTGTCGGGATTGTGTTGACCGTTACGTCAATCGCATCGATCTTGTTTTCCACTTCTTGAACGTGAGCGGTAGTTGCCAGTCCTGACACGTCCGCCTTATACTGAGCAGGGTTATCAAGGTCAGATTGAATGGCAGCAAGCGCTGTTGCTGTGTTCGCCGGAAGGTTGTCTGTCTTGGCTTTGATTGCAGTCACATTAGCGTCGGAATTGGTGGCGACTGTGAAGCCAAAGCTGGATAGCGTTCTGGTAACATGCGACCAAATGTCAGCAATAAGCGACCCAAATGACGATAGCGTTCTGGTGGCATAACCCCACACCGCAGCAGGGATGCCGCTCACGTCCGCCTTGTATTGATCGGGATTGTCCAAGTCATTCTGGATGGCACTTAGTGCCGAAGTGTATTCCCCACTTGCCGCAGGAGTTGCGGGTAAGTTATCAGTCTTGGCTTTAATTGCACCAATGTTGGTGGTATATTCTCCCGCTGAAGCAGGTGTGGCAGGTAAATTGTCGGTCTTAGCTTTGATAGCGGCTGTTTCTGTTTTCACTGCTGGCAGGTCGGTATCGTGGACATTGTCTAATGTGGTTTTCAGACCATCAACAATGCTGTCTACAACTGCCAATGGCGTGAGCACATCATCCTTAGCCTTATCGTAAGCGGCGGTCAATGTCATTGCAGAGCCTACTGCCGCAGGACTTGCGGGGATGTTGTCTGTCTTAGCCTTGATAGCAGCCGTATCAGCTTTGATAGCGGGAATGTCCGTGTCATGCAGGTCATCCAGAATACCATCTACTGTGTCTACCTTGCCATCAAGGGTAGCCAAGTCAGCAGCCGTAGCCAGAGCGGACAGGTCGATGTTTGTACCAGCCGTGAGCACGCGTGTTGTGTACTCCCAGACTTCCTGTGCTGTAGCACCAGAACCGCCAGTGACCGCTTCGATGGCAGTCATCAGGGCAGTCAGTGTTTCATCTGTCCAGCCTTCGCCTTTGATTTCTTGTAGAGCTGTCTGTTGTGAATCGGTGTCATTTTTTATGTTTTGAAGCGTGCCGTTGTTCCAGCCCGCGCCTTTTATAGCAGTGAGCGTCGCTTCGAGTGCCAGCCCAGACTGGATTTTCGTCACAGCATCCGCATTCAATCCAGCCGCTTTGAGTACCACCCCGTCCGTGCCAGTGTCGGCGAGAATGGCGTCCACATTCGCATCTAACGCACCGAAACTTGACGCAGTGGTGTGGTCTGCAGTAGCCTCATCCCAGACAGCATCTGCAACCGCAGCAGCAGTGATTGCCGCCGTGTTCAGGTCGAAGTCAGTCAGTTGGATTTCCAGCACAACCGGACTCATATCGGTTGCGCCTTTCAGCATCACCACCACGCTCGGAACGCCAGTCGCGCATACCGCGTCCGGAAGGTCGAGCCGGTACACGCCCGGCATGTTGGTCGCGTCAATCTCAACGAAGCCGCCGTCCGAGTGATCGCCTGTGACGGTTTGAGTGGCAAGTGTGATAGCGGTTGCGCTTCCTTTTGGTCTGACGTAATAGCCGACCAACGAGCCGGTGTTGTACGCCAAGCCAGCCAAGCCCTCGCCAGTTGTCTTTGACGAGTCCTGAATGAAGACGTAGGTGGTTACGTCCGTTGATGCTTTCTTGATTGCAAGTTTAGCCATGCATACCTCCAGTAAGGTTGCTCATTTGAGCGTTCATATTAGTTCTGCGGAGTGTGCCCGTCCACGCCATCGGTTGCCCAGTTTTCGTCCGCCGGATGCCAAGAGCCGTCTGTTTCTTGATAGCTTACGTCCGCGCCACTGATCTCTTGCGTGAAGGTAAACTCGTCCTGCGTGTCAGGGTCGTGGTATTCGACGAACTTGCGCCCTCGTCTAACTTCTTGCTTCATTGAAGCCTCCGATAACCGACTATGCGGTACACTTTGTTTCCGTATTTACTGAGATTGATAAGTGTGCCCGTCTCTGGGTCAACCGCCCACCAACCATCAGCACGTTCACCAACCATCAGCACCCAATGCTGGTTTAGTTCGCCACCTGCGTACATGTCCACAAGCCCTAATACTGGTCGCTTGCTTTTCAGAATATTTCGTGCTTGTGTTTGCCAACCTTCACCGTTCCAGTACCAGGTGTAGTCAGTGAGTTCGCGTTGAATCTGGGGGAACAGCACGCCTGGGTATTTCCAGTACATGTTGGCGTACTTGATACCACCCACATAGTTGTACTGATACCCACCCTTCAATCCGAGCAGGTTGTTATATCGTTTAGGGTCTGTATCAATACCCAGATGATTTAGATAGATCGCCACGTCTGTGACTAAGCAGCCTTGATGTTTCATCAAGACACCGCTTGAACCCATCCGGTCATTCGCCCAACGTGGGTCGTGTTGTGACCATACCTTGACTTTCAACAAGCCAGTCCAGTCGTCCTCTATTTCTGGTGAGGTGATAATTGGCAGGTAGACATTATTCGTGCCACGCCCAAAGAAAGAATCGAGTTCCTCTCTCGTGCCATTGAATCTGTTTTGGTCAACATAATAGCTGCCAACGCCAACCTCTCTGCCCTTGCCACGCTCACAAGTTTGATGGAATTGCCATTTGCTCACACCATTCGGCATCAACGGTGGCGGTGGCATCTCTGGTGTGTAAAGCGGATAAGGCAGTGCTGTCCGATAATAAGCCAACCACCAGTCAGCGTTGATAAGTCGTGGGTCGGTTAGAAGCATATTATCCTGGACCCAGTACTTGCGACTATACAAAATCGGATAGCGACCAGTCACTTCCTTTATCCGCTCCATCATAACGAGCACACGTCTCGAGACTTCAGCATTTGACAATCCATGTCCTGACTTCTCAAGGTCAAGCACGAGTCGGTCATACTGCCAGTCAACGCCAGCCTGTGTTACAATGTCAATCAAGTGGTTAGCCTGTCGTAGAGGGTCGTCACTTAGCCACACGTAGGAGTACGCGCCCCGATTGTGACCGATCAAGCCGTTCCAATTCGCAAAGAACTTCGGGTCGGTATAGCCCCAGGATTCAGTGGCTTTCACAAACACAAAAGACGTGTTGGCTCGCATTTTAGCGTAGTCATTCACGCCTTGATGTTTGCTGATGTCAATTCCAAATGGTAGTGTCATTTTGCTCCTAATTAATAGCTATCCAACCATACACACTGATTCTTTTTGCGCCAGAGGCTGTCCAGGCGCCGGAAGCCATGTTTGTATAGGCATTACAGACGTTGCTGTTTTGACCGATAGAGAAGCGTCCTGCGGTTGTCAAAGCATTACCATTATCCACACACCGACCCATAGCACCTGTATATTCCGAGCCTACATTGGTTTCTGGAAGTGTGAATGAGGTTGAGGAACTGTTCGATGTCCCAGTGATAATCGCTTGGAAAAACACAATGTTTCCAACTTTATAATATGTGCACTGAACCAGTGTCGTGCTTGACCAGCCGACGAGTGTCGGTGTCCAATTGTCTGCGTCAGCCGCTTTTCCTGAAGTAAGCAAATACTGTGGATGGTCATTATCAGCTAATCCGGTCAGCGCCCCGTGGTCGGTCACTCCGCTTCCGCCAGCCGGTCGCTCTTTCACTCTCAACCGCTCAACTTCTCGCTCCAGTTTCGTCAGCCTTTTCATTAGCGTTTCGTCAAAGTTGCTCATAACTCGCCTTCCAACTTGATGTCCAACTGTTCGCCCCCGTCCTGATCTACCCTTACCCGCACGCTCTTGACGTGACAATCCACGAAATAACCAAACGCTTCAGCGCTCAACACATCGCCGAACTGATAATGGATGTTGTATTGCATACCGGGCGTGTCGTGCAAAGCGCCGGTCAACATCTGCTTAGGCTTGTACTCCTCAAGTGCAGCGGCACCGTCGGCTTGAAGGGCTGCGGTGGTTGAGTCGTCCCGTGAGTCCTTGAAGTACTCCCTGCGATTCCATTTGCTTGCCAGAATGCGGGACCAGTTTCCGCGAACCTCTCGCATTCGAGCGGGTCCTTCCCCCTGCCCGGCAACAAGTATCATATTGCGCTCATTGGCGTGGTAAGTGCCGAAAGTGGCTTGGCTCAAGTTGCCGTACTGCTTACCGACCAAGCGTGGATCCCCAGAAGCCCGCCCATGATTCTGTCCGCGCTGTCCGGTGTAAGTGCGAAACTCAAATGTGCCCGGTGCTGTCCTCACCACGTCAAATCCGAGCCAAACGCCGTTTTTCTCTTGCGCTGTTTCGCATATTTCTTGCAAGACGGTCAGTACGTTGCGATAAGCGAATGCCTTTGTGATCTGGTCGCCGCCGGCGTGTAATTCGGGAGCGCATGTCAACTTCATCCGGGTTATCTCGCCGGAATTCGCGCCAAGTTCATTTTCAACGATAGCCTTCATCATGTCATCGGGATAGTCGGTCATGTCGGCGTAAGTGCTGCCAGCATAACGCCACACGATAGCCGTATCCAAGAGCCAGTTAGCGTCAAAGGCGGTCAAGCGGATGTACTCCGCCCCGTCACCGTCCGTCCAAAACTCCCAATTCTGCAAGAAATAAGCGGTCTCGTTCTGCAATTCCAGCACACCGCCTTTCTCGCGCCACACCTCAAAGATGTCGCCCACGCTGAATTGATCGTACTGCATCAATCCGCGTGGGATATTCATGACCAACGACCCGATCGCGTTCTGCGTCTTGACGTACTCCAAGCTATTGAACGCTTGTATTACGCCTTTTCTAATGCCTTCGTGGGTGTACCAGACTGCTTCGTATCTCATAGCAACGCTCCGTCAAGCCCCCAGAACTTCGGAACGTAAGTAATAGATGCGCTGCTGTTTGCGTCTGTGCCATCCATAAATATTGAGAGATAATTAGCACCCGGACTCACATAGAAATCACCATAGTCAGAGCCAGCAATGACGTAGCGCATCAGGTTGCCTCTACCTGCCCACCCGCTACGGAAACTCAATTGCAGCGGGTCGAAGTTGAACGAAACCCACTCGCCAGCCTGAAGCGTCAATCCGTCAAACATGACCGACTTACCAGTTCGGTAATTGATGATTGATTTGAGCGTGCCCGGTCCTGTTATGCTGATGACTGGATAGGTGTTTGCGCTTGCAGAAGCTACTTCAAAGTTCAACGCGACTATGCCGGTTTTAGCGTTCTCGTCAGGTGCTTCTCCTACGGTTGAGAACGCCCCACCGATGTAGAGTGAGCCGTCTGAAGCGGGTAGGACGGAATGGATATTAGCCGTACCCGGCAGGTCAATATCAATCGGTTGCCAAGCGCCATTAGACCAAACCGCCACGCGGTCTGTTAGTGTCAAACCACCGATGGTAGTAAATGTGCCACCGGCATAGACTTTACCTGAATTTACACAAACCTCATACACCGCACTGTTAGCCCCCACTCCTAACGGTTCCCACTTCAATCCGTTCCAGACCGCAATTCTGTCGGCGGCTGGAATATCACCAGCGTCCCAGAAACCTCCGCCGACATATAGCTTGCCTGTTGCACCGAAGGCGAGCGAATGAACGTAGCTAACTAACTCAACAGATCCAATCCTATTGAATGTCGTGCCATTCCAATAGCATAGATAATCCCCGTAAGTTCCATCTGCATTGGTAAATTCACCACCAATATACAAAACACCATTCGGCGCAAAAGTAAGCGCATTTACAGGTTGGTTAAGCCCTGTGGATAACGCACTCCAAGTATTGCCATTCCACTTAGCAATTCTCGCTGTGTTTGAGACTCCACCAGCAAGAGAAAACACGCCGCCAGCATAGACAATCCCACCCGTATCAATTGCAATTGCTCTGCAGACGTTATTCAATCCAGTTCCAAGTGCAGACGCGGTGCCGTTTGCTATGTCAATTTTTGCAATGTAATCACCATCTGCACTGCCTAAGTCTTTAAAACTACCGCCGATGTATAAATCACCATTTGCGTCAAACGCCATACACCGGACTTTGTCGTTTATCCCCGCAATCACCGATTCCCACGCTTCCGTTGTTGGATTCCACCTCGCCAGATAGTCAGCCGCTGCCACGCCGCCAGCATCCGTAAAGTTGCCTCCGACGTAAATCTTGCCGTCAGGTCCTTCAGCCATGCAATAGACATTGCCATTCAGCCCTTGTACCGTGCCCTGTCCTTTGAGCGAGTTATCATAACCCGTTCCGTTCCACTTGCACCAGTTGCCCTGCGGGTCTCTTTTCACGATGAACTCAGCCGGAAAGTCGGCGTACAAATTCAGCACCTTGCCCTCGTTATAAGCGCCCTGAAGCAAGCCGCTCGGAATAGCGAAGTTCAGCACCGCCCGTTGGTGCGTTGGCAGGTCGGGCGTATCGGTCAATGTCGCCGGCAATGGAATGCAGATAATGTCAATCGGGTTGGTTGCTTCCGCTCCGTTCTCATCCACGCCCTGGTAGCGGATAATCCTTTGCTCATGCCCTCTGTACGTACTTGGCATGTTGATGCCGAACTGCTCCGTGACAGGCAGGTTGCTCAACAAGTCAGGGCGGAGCATTTGCAACACCGCGTCACGCTTTGCTTCGATCTCGCCCAGCGTACTGCCTATGAAGTCCACCACAATAGAAAATTGGCGCGACTTGCGGATGTGCGTCTGGTACATATCGCCGCCCGCCGTCATTTTTGTGAGTATCTGATTCCAGTCACCGTGACCCAGCCCAATCGCTTGCACAACGTGACAGTAATCCTCAAGGTCTACCAACTCGCCGCCCAACCCAGTGTTAGCCGATCTCTCAGACGCGCTGTTACGCTGAATGCCAGTCCAACGGCAACCGGGACTATAACCATCAAAGAAGGTGCTTGCTTTTGAATCCTGCTCGAACTGGCAGCCGTCCACATAGAACGCCGCTGTCGACGCAACCGCGTCCCTCAGCACTTTTGCTCGGTAAGTTGCTGACGTATCGACCGAGGTGAAGGTCAATTCCACTCGCTGCCAGTACCCACTGGCTGTGAAGGTTTTTGTGAATAAGTCTGGCGTAATGCCTTTATCGACCGCCAAGCTCATTGTTTGTCCTGCCACTCCCTTGACGTAGCACGAGAAGGTGTAAGGTAAACCAGGCACAACGGTCAGCCCGCCGTGATAAGCGCCGGAGCTTGTGTTATTTGCCGGATTGACTTTCATGGAGTACGCGCCCCACCTCTGCTCGCTCCCTGTTTCAGCGATTGTCACGCCCGCGCCTATTGCCGTCCAGTCCTTTTCAAATTCTGGGTGCGCAAAAGTTGGATTCTTGATCTGGTTCGTCGCCGCTTTCGGATTCACGATCCAGAACTTCTTTTGTGATAATACAGGTGCTGTCATTATGCTCCCCATGCCTCCATTAATTCAAACGCTGCCCTCACGTCCGCCGGATTGCTCGAAGTCGGCATGGTTAGGTTGTAGACGTTGCCGCCTTTTTGGTTATCCTTCGTCACACCGCTCAATGCCTTCGCCACCGCCTTGCCGATAGCCTCCGGGTCAAGTGCACTTCCACCGCCCGTAAGCGCCCGCGATAAGGCACGCTCCGCATCCGCCCGGCTCAATATGAAGCCGTCGCTGGACGGAACAAATAGCTCGCCTTTGTATCCGTATTCCTGCCAACTGTAAGGGTTGCCCCCGTAGACCGCGCCGCCAACGGCTTTAGGAAACACCCCTGTTGTTTCATAATGCACCGTGCCTGTTTTGGTTGGCGCGCTCCAACTTCTAACCGCGCTGTCGTCAACTTCCAGCACCACATTCATCGCCTTTGGCTTGAATTTCCTATTTTCTAAATCATCGAGGTCATCTAATACTTCGTCAACGTTGGTTGTAACATTAATAGGTTTTTTTTCTGGAGTATTTTCTAAATCTTCGGCTAATTGTTTAATAAGCAGGTTATATTGTCTTTGCGTGATAATGCCCGCGCCTAATAATTCCTGATAAAAATTCGTCTGCTTTGTCGCAGAGATTGTTTTTTGATCGACAAGCCCCATAGCGATTGCAAGGTCATAAGCGGATTCTTCGCTCAACCCTTCAGACGCTATTTTGAACAATAATGATTCTGAATAAGAGCGCATTGCCGCATCCGCGTTATTGGTAGCATCAGTAACGGATTGCATACTAACGGCATTCCCGTCAACAGCTTCACTATGCGCGTCTACCGCTGCCATGCTTTCGTAGTTAGAATCAGCCCAATCTTCAGAAGCGAGAACAGCATTACCAAAAGTGTTATACATGTTGGCGACTTTTTCTTTCGCCTCGTCAGCACCCATTCCACCTTTGACAAAAGATTCATAAGTTACGTTCGCCCATTGACTAACAGTATCCATTTGTCCGAGTAACCCATCATCAACTTTCGTGAATTGCCCAAACAGCCTTTCATAAGGTTCTGTAAGCCCGTCAATGTTTATCCCAAAATCTTTAAAAGCCGCGCTCATTTCTTTGAATTGTTGAGTGCGATTCAGATTATTCAAGCCCGCTGTGAGTCTTGGTAAAACATCGGTTGCAACTGGTAACAATGCGCCCTTAGCAGCATCACCCACGTTCTGAATTGAGGATTCAAAACGCTTCACGTCACCAATCGCATAATCAGACGCGCTTCCAACTTTAAGTATCTGCTCTTCTGCCTGCTGTAAAAACGCTTCAGAAAAAGCCTCGCTTGCGCTCATGCCGCTTGCTTCCAACGCCTTCACTTTGGCATCAAACCCGTCCACGCTCACACCCAAAGCATCAAAGCGCATGGTGGTCTGGTTAGTCAATGTCAGCACCAACTGGTTCATGTTCATGCCCAGTGCGCCCGCAACCGAAGTCAGTCTTACAACCTCGTCGTGCGATTTTGCAAGCCCCAAAGCCATAAAATCAGCAGCACCGGCAACCAGTTCAGCATCGCTCATCATTCCATCAGTCGCGGACTTCAAGTCTGTCATCAAAGCATCTGAAGTTGTACCGATGGAAGCCGCAAGATTATCAAAGCGAGCGGCCGCATAATCAAGCTCGGCGGCTTCAGCGGCAATATCATATATCTGCTTCATAGCCAGACCAACGCCAGCCACAATGCCCGCTGCCATAGCGGCCTTGCCCATCATGCCTTCAATTTTTCCACCAAAAGCCTCGACAACCCCGCCACTATCTGCACCGGCATCTTTCACGCCGGTCATATCCTGCTTGAGCTTGTTCAGGTCGCCGCTGGCTTTATTCAGCGCGGTAATGACAATTTTCAGATCAGCCATACTTCACTCTCAATTCATTCACCTGGCTCACAATATCCCAAATATCCGAGTGCTCATTCTTCCACTTTGCGCTTTCACCCGGCACCTTGCCTTTGCGCTCGTACTCCCGGAACGCCCTATATATATTGCCAACCTGTCTCATTTTGCGCAACAAGCCAGCCGGTTGTTCCATAACACCGCCGGAGTAAGGCAAGCTCTGGTACTCTTCGCATTCAAGCGCAAGCTCCAACAATCGCGGCATCTCGCCTTTTCCTTGAGCAAAATCTGCAGCCGCGATCAGGATAAAGGGTCAAGGTGCATCGCCTTGCTAAACAGTTTGGCAATGCAGTCAGCCAGCCAGATAATGTGACCGGGATTCGCGTTGTCCACGTCTTCCAGCGTCCACTTCGGCTCAAGCAGGAACTCCTGCTTCACAGCCGCCCTGACGCTATCCCCACGCCACACCGACAATGGCTGATTTTCCTTGCCCTTCATGTCGAGGTGAAAATCCTCCAGCATCTTTTGAGTCAATTCCTTCAGAACGCACTTGCCGAACTTCTTATGTTCAAATTCCATATGTTTGCTCTGCCTATGAAACTACATCAATAGCGGACTTGGTTGTGATGGTCAGCCAGTTCGCTGCGGTCGGGTTGTATACTCCGTCCAAAACCAGATCGTAGGTCATAATGCCATTGCGATCTTGGAACAGCTCCGGCGCTTTCATGGAATGACCGGCGAAGTCAATCTGCATGCTGCGCAAAGCAATGCCGGCGCCGATGGTGTAAATAATGCGGATGCGCTTCTCTAAAATCGCGTTGGGCGATGCAAGCATGGCAATCAGGTGATCGTCGGTGCTGTCATTCAGTTCCAGCGACAATTTCAACTGCCCGTTCCACTTCTGATCGTTGTGAGCCGTTGGAGTACACTCGCCCAAGAAGCTGCGGTACTCGCGGTTGGCATTGATGGATAATTCCCACGCAAACGCGCTTGATGTCAGTGCTGAGAAGGTCGAGCCGCCCCAGGCTTCAATCGACACCGAAGCCGCGCAGCCGGACATCCGAGTTTCGGTAGTCATGTCTGAGAGCGATGCCAACGTGCCAGCGACAACCTTGCCGCCCATAAGAGAACCACCGACCTGAACGCCAGTATTGTTTGAACCCGAGAGGGTGAGCGAAGTGACAGAAGCATCTTGCATCTGCCAGACTTCGTTTGTCTGCCCCCACTGGAGCGTCATGAACCTGGGTATGACAGCAGCGGTGGTTGGTGCGGAATAAACGCGCTCATAAGGAGTAGCACTTCCGGATGGTATAACCGTGCCGAACAATGCTTCCAGCCAATAGTTCAGTTCTTCGTAGGTTTCGTCAGCCGCCTCGAAGGTGGCGCTCGAAGCATACGAATCCAGAACGGTCTGGTGGGTCGGAGCAAGCGTACCGCGTAATTGATCTAACGCGCGGGTCTGGAGTTCCGGGCGCAGTTTGAAATCGGATACATTCTGAAGTTTCTTGACGGCGGCTGCGTCAGCCGTTCCGAATGCAGTTTGGAATTTTGATTGGAGTACATTATGAGCATTTAGCATTTTTTACCTCTTGGACCTCTACGTTTTTATCTTTCACGAATATATACATCTTCGCCTTCAGGGCAGCCTTCGTCAGGTCGGGCGGCAGACTTTTCCACTCTTCCTCGCTCATATCGCGAGCCGGAATACCGATGAAATAACCACCAGCCTCTTGACAGTTGTAAGCATATTTAGCCATTTAGAACCTCTTTCACTACGAGCTGCGCCAGCACGCCCGCATAAAACCGACCGGATCCGCGTGGCCATTCATATTCGCCAGGCGTAACGGTAAAACCCTCGAGCACCGAGTTCGGGTAAGGGCATTTGAACGATCTGCACATGTCCACATACTTTCCGCAATAATCAACCAACTCAGGCGCAAACTCCCTCAAACCAATGCCCTGTTCACTCGCCTGCCACAGCATGAGGTCGCTTACCTGCCAATTGACCGTCACAGTCGTTCCAATGGCGATAAATTGACCTTCTAACGCTTCGGTAGGATTATTCCCGACTGGCAATAGCAACCGGCAAGGGAGATGCGCTGTTGAAATGGATTCTGGCAGCTCATCCAGGTTGTAAATGGTCGGAGTTTTGCCAGAAGTCGTTGTAACCTCTTTGGCTGCCAAAGCGTCATAAATATTTGAGATTATGCTCATAGACCCACCCGTCTCTTGTACCTGTCAAGCATTCGAGTTACATCGATTGGCAAAGCGGAAGGCATAATCGTTACACCGTCACCTGTTATCATCGGGCGATCAATATCAGCGGAAGTGTCTTTCTGGCGATAGAGAAACGCGGCCAACCTAACGCAAGCGTGCTGGATGTCAGCCGGAGCGGTCGCGCTATATCCCCATGTGCCAGCCACGCTTATTTCGCTATCCACGTCCGAGAAGCTCCACGATTGGCTTTCATCCAGTTTGATGATCCACTTTGGGAAGTCGTTGCGCGGGAACAATCGGTACTCGCTTGAAGTGAGCTCCGTTCCATCCCCGTTCGTGAGCGTTGTCACAGTCAACAAATCGTGTCCGTAAAGCGGCAAATCCTGCCCGTCCGTGTCACCCTCGCCAAAATACTTTGTGGCGGTGGTAGACTCGAAGCTCCGCCCGGTGTAAGCGTCAATCAAACCCTCCGCACTCTCAATAAAGTCATCTAACAAGTTGTCATCAACAACCGTGCCAGATATACCTAAATAGTCTTTCAACTGGACTGTGGAGGCGTAGCTCATTACTTCACCGCTTTCGTCGCACTGCTTTTAGGCTTTACAACCACCTTCACAGCCGGTTCGTCTTCAATAATGGACAAGAATCCAGCCCTTGATTTTTCGAGAGCCTCTTCTTCCGGGAAGTTATAGGTTTCACCTTCCTTGAAGCGGAGGCTTCTTCCGTCCAGCGTATATCTGAACGGTCTGTGTATATAAACTTTTACGTTGTTCAACTCTTCACCTCTTTCGTCCGGCCATAGGACAGACCCATCCCGTTTAATGTGCCCGCAAGGCACACCAAAATGAGCTTTCATTAAAATACCAAGTCGCATACAATCAGCCGCGAATTGCATGTCAGGTGATGGATGTCCACCTGCCTCAAAACGCCTCATTTCTACTTGCTCCAGCACTTCCCTTTTGATAAGTGTGCACCCGAAGCCTAACCCACTGCATTCTGTGATAACAGCGCGTCTTGCTCTTTCACGCAATTCAGGAAAGTAATCCAGGCTTTTATTCGGCCAGCGAGCCTTTATACCAACTGCTCGATAAATATTTAGCACCGCTGGTTTTTGCCGGAATCTATAAACGCCATAAGCAACGCCGGCGTCAACTTCCAGCAACTTCACCAACGCATCTTCAGGAATAATCATGTCGTGCTCAACCGTGAACAGATAGTCATATCCTTCTTCAAGCGTGATACGGCGTGCTAATTTGTATTGATGAAGCGTGTTCTCATGGTCGCCGCGTCTGTCACCCATCCTGGCACGGATGTTATTATCCGAGATCATTACGGTTACTTCTGAGCCTTCAGGTCGGATCAGGTTGTCAATGCTGTCAAGCGTTTCTTGCCTGATTGCCAAAACACCCGCTTCACTCCAAGTCGGACAGAATAACAGTATTTTCATTTTTCGTACTTATGCCCTTCCAACCTAAAGTTCACAAACGGGTTCAGGCTGTACAAATTGCACCCATAAACCTCTTTTATCCGCGCTCGCAGTTGAATTGTTGACGGCTCAATTTGCCCCACAAAATCACTGTAAAACTTCGCACCCATCGGCGATTCAGGGTAGCCGGGCATATTTAACTTCCCATCTAACTTGCCGCAATCGTGCCCAACAATGATGATGTTCGCCGCGCCCATATAAGCCGCAATGTGAATGGCACTTGTAATTGTTGAGTAAGAAACCACAATCTTGTCAGTTCCTACCACACTTAAATCTATTTTTTCTCTTTCATTGTCAAGGTGTTCAAAGTAATAATCTGCTCCGCTGTTATGAGATAACGTCAATGTTCCACAATCATGTTTGCTAACAATTGACTTAATCCCCATCAATTTTGCCGCGCCTAAAGTGAGGACCAAGCTATTAGCATCCTTACTCACTACATAATCCAGATTGTTAAATCGTTTCCAAACTTGATTTACACCTATCACAAATTTGTTATCAAAAAAACTTGGTTCAATATAACCAGCAGACGCGCCGGAAGCCACGACATAAATGTCATACCCCTTGTGAATGTCTTTCAAATCCCCGATTGGTTTCACGGCGCGTCTACCTTGTCAGCTACCCGTTAAGCGGATGCCTGTGTTGCGTATTGGAACGCCTCTTGCTGCAGTACACCGCAACCAAACCGATAGTTGACAAGAATGCCAACCTGCCCGGTTCCAGCGTAGAGTTCATTCAGCCGGCGAATTCTCAAGCCGCGATTAGTTACAAATCCCATGTAGTTGAAATTGCCAAACAGCAAGGAATCGTAAGACGCTGTCGAGTAAGCCTGAACATTTGAGTTCAAAACAACAGGATAGCCTTCCAGCGTTGGACCATCCACAGTACCGCTCAAGCGAGCCACGCCGTCTGTGAACTGGAACGGATTGCCAGTCAAGCCTTTCAGATAAAACCAAGTTGCAGGGTTCATTACCCAGACCGCCCCATTGTGATAAGGTGATCCGAGCTTTCCCATCAACTCAGGAATTTCGGATGCGGCGATGGTAACATCATCATCCAGCGTCAAAGCGGCAGTACCGCCGGTGAATGCGCCTTCAGGCTCGGTAGTGCCAGCGCCGATCAATGCGTAGTAGTTTTCGGTGTCAGCCAGAGCGCGACCGATAGCGTTGTTCAGGAACATTTCGAGTCCGCTGTTTTCGTCTTCCAACACTTCTTCCGAAACTTTAATTAGTTTCTTGAAGTTGTAAACGGTGACAGCTTCCTGCCCGAACACAGGTTCATCTTCGGCTGGGCTGATATTGCCCTCTTCAGCAACGATTGTGAACTTGCTCAAGCTGGTGGCTTCAGTCGGGAAATTGTACTTATCGCGGTTGGTATTAACCCGCAGTAAGCCAAGTCGGCTAATCAATGACTCTTCATCGCGCCGTGCAATAATTTTTCCGTATTCGTCATCAGGAACAAGGTAACCGCCCTGGGCAGCATCGCCTTCATTCAATGGGTTTACATTGTTCTTGATTGCTTTGCGCAAGTCGGATGTTTCGCCGGTCTTGAGATAGTGCCAATAGGCTTTGGTGTAATCGACCTCGCCTAAGCTTTCAATAACAGCCGGTGCTTTCACAGTCGGTGATCCTTTCTCTTCGCCACGTTCCGCTTTCAAATCTTCGATGATAGACTTTTTCAAGGCTTCAACATCGAGTTTAGGCTCTTCAGCCTTTTCTTCTTCGACGATTTTCTCTTCGCCCATTGTTTCCTCCAAAATAGGTTGATTAGGTTTGATTGTTTCTTGCGATTCAACCAGCTTTTCAACCGCATCCACCGCTGATACCTCAGCCTCCGGGATCGCCTCTGTGATTAGCTCGGCTTTCGCTTCGATAACGGCAAAGTCATTTGCCGGTTTTCGCCATTCATTTGTGTCAAATAATGCCAGTTCTCCAACAGGCCAAGTCGTGATAATGCCTCCATCTGCTTTTCGTACAAGATGATTCACAGCACCGCTTGAAGCGCGTAAGCTCTCAATCCCTGCCGCGACCAGTCGCTTAGCAAGTGGCTCGTCCAGGTCAAGCGACGGTTCAAACCAAAGCCCGCGTTCGTCTGCTTCAACGAATTGCGCCCTGCCGATCATAGCCGGTTGAGGTTGCATCTTGCCCGGCTCGTCTGGCTCGAATCCGTGATAGTAAGACAGGTTGATAGAATCACCCAGCTTCAGCCAGAAGTTCGTGTCAGGCGTAAAGGCTTCACCGTCCAGGTCGCGCCCATTTATTGGACCGCCGTAAGGGATCCCCAGAACGCGCCAGTCCATAGGCGTGTATTCTAGATCGGCTTTCATTCGCTTTTCAGCAACGCCGTTTCGCTCAACTATCGTGTTTGGCACTTGAATCTTTACTCTGTATGAATCAGCCGCTTGTGTTTCCTTAGACATTTCTCAACTCCTCTTCAATTGCTTTCATAATGCGCAACTTGATTTTCGGCGCGTATTTCTTCTCAGCCGCGTCAATAGTCAGCCACCCACTTGCTCCGTGTCCGAAGGTTTGATTTTCACCTTGTACCAGCGGCGCATAATTCAAATAGTTGCTAATCGTGACCGACATTCCACCGTCACCCAGCCAGCGATTCCAATGCTTACGCAAGTCACCGCTCCGTCTGTAAGGCACGCTTATTTCGCCTGCCTTCATTTTGGCAAAGAACGCCCGCCTGACTTTCGGATTGCTCTTGATGAGCGGGTTAGGCATGTAAGTCTTGCGCGGATAATGCTTCAGCTTGCCGATAAGCATTACGCTTTCCTGGCTTATCGCTGCCTTCACCTTGTTGAATTGCTGAACTGTAGTCAGTTTGGCAATTAGTTGTTCTGCGCCTTCAACTCGGATGTCCATTATTTATTCACTTCCTTAGGCCACTCCCAGCCAACCCCACACCTGCATCTGGGGTGTGCCGGTGGAAATTGCCCGTTTGTAATTGGTTTTTCGTTCCGTGGTCCACAAACTGGGCAAACTCTGTCATCATTCGCAGTCAGCCAAATCGGAACCATCTCACGCCCAGTCTCTTTTACGAGCTCCTGCACGTAAGCGCGCTCGCCTTCAACAGCTGCACGTGTTGTCTCGGTCACGGCTATCATCTCTGATCTAACCGCCCCAAATTGAGGTTCTAATCGCCTTGCCAGTTCTTTTGATGTCAATCCCTCTTCAAAGTAGCCGGGCACGTTTTTCTGTAATAACTTCTCAAGCGCACTCCGAGTCGTGCCTTTAATACCACGCACAAGATCGTATGTATAAGTCCGCCCCCAATCAGCCGCTATCATGTTGAAGTGCCCCCAATCAGAGCCGATTCCAACCGAGTTCATAAGCGATTCAGCCTGTGAGATAAACGTGTCAACCAGAATAGGCTCAACGTCTCTCTGGATGTTACGCCAGCCGGTCTGCCAATACTCGTAAGGAACGCGGCTCAAGTCGGGCGGGTCTCCCAGCAAGTCAAGCAGCTTACTCATTTCTGCCCGTAAGCCCTTGCTCAACACCCGCGCTAACTTGCGCTCCAGCTCGCTCCGGTCAACAATGTCCATTACGGATACCCTCGCCATGTGATAACCGATTCAAATATATGTTTCACGTCATCAACCGACTTCGCGCCTTCCAATGCGCCAGCAACTGCCCCGTGCAAACTCGGCTCAATTACGCTTGACTCAAACTCGCGCAACTCTTTACCTTCTTTGACCCGCTTCTCTGCAAACTTCTGCCACCGGCGGAGTTCAGCCGTGCGCTCGTCAACCGGCGTTTCGTCAATGCGGTCGTCCAGTTGCTCTTGATGCGATTCCAGCATTGCGGCTTGTTCGTCTGTCAATTTGTAGCCAGCCAACTCAAGCGCGACTTCAATTGGCAAGCCTGCGGTCGTGAGTTTGTTGAGTAAGTCGACGCGGTCATTCTCGTCTTCCTGGAATATGTCCAGCTTGTTGAATTTGAACTCAATCCGCAAGCCGTCACGCGCAAGCAGCTGTTCGTTCAAAGCGTCCGCAAACAAACGCGCTCTTGGCTTGATCGTGTCCTCGTAGAACGCCAGCCGGTCTTCCTGCGCCGTTGCATAGTTAGCCGCCTCGCTGTCAAGCAAGGTCTGCTTGATGCCAAATGCCATTGCGATGTTGTCTTTCGCCATTTCGCTTATTTCCGGGAATGACAAGTCCTTCAACGGAGGCGTCAATGTGACCGGCGTGATAGAACCAGACCGCACTCCCAGAACCCGGAAGGCGTTCTTGATCGCTGTTGCGGATCGCCTGAACCAGTTTTGAATTCGCTCAATCTCGTTGCGGTCGTTAGAATCAATACCCAGCAAAGTGACTGGCATTGCTCCGCCCTCAAAGTACATTTCCGGGAACTTGCTTATCGCGTACAACAACTTTGCGTCAATGTTGCTTGCCTTGCCAGCACCGATGCCTGGATTCGTGTCTTGAGTCGGGTCAAACTCACGGATGTAAAGCATTTCGTACCGACCAGCTTCAGGCTCGTTGTGCCAAACCGCCCCGCTTGAGTTCTGCTTGAACTCGAAAACGCCCCTGTCATATTTGACCGCCATGTCAAAGGGATTGCGGTACTTGACGTCCTTGCGGAATCCCGACTTGTTTTTGACGATCTCACCATAAGACGCGCCAGCCAGAAGGTTCGACGCTTCCCACTGCCAAAGCAGGTTACCCAGCTTTGTCGGGTAAGGCCACTCAACCTCGTTCTCTTCGCCCTTCATAATCGCAACCGGCACGCTTGAAAGCGCATCACAGCGCAATTGCACCGCCCGGAATAGCAACGGAACGTATTTGTAAAGCGTCGCCACAGAATCAGGAACACCATCGGAAGTCAGCATCTCAACCCAACCGGGCACGTTTGTTATTGTCTTGTACGCTTCTGCCATATTATTCCGTCCCTAATCCATCCATAAAATAATTGACCCGCTTGATAACCCGTACCACGCGATAGCCAAACTCATAACCGTGTCATCGTGCATTCCGTCTGGCGCGCTATAACTGAATGACCCTGAAGCATTGCGTTTCGCCTCGAATGACAACAACTCTCCAACCAGTACAGGATCGTTTATCACCTTTATTTGCCCATTTTCAAAGGCTGATTGCAAACTCTGGATGATTGCTTGCTTAGTTGCTGAAGTCGTTGTAAATGGCACGATATTCAAGCCGCGCGTCACCAGCTCGTCAATAACCGGCCTGCCTATGCTGTTCGCTTCCACGACCATAGACTGCATGTGATAACGCGCATAGATCGCCGCCAGCCGGTCAATCAGCACCGGATAATCCACCCGATTGAAGCGATCCATGTAGACCATCTCTTTTGACTCCGCATCCATAACGCTCACAACCGTGAAGTCAACGCTCGAAGCCACATCCACGCCCGCGATGTAGTTACGCCCTGGTTGCGGCTCTTGCGGCTGGAGTATTGCTGCCTCTTGGACCCGCCTGAATACCAAACCTTCAGCATCAACAAATTCACCCAGCCATTCCTGTCTATAAGTCAATTCGTTCACACGTTCTTTAGCGCGTTCCGCTGCTTTTTGAATACGTTTGTTAGGGTTCGCTTTTGAAGGTGCTGTCCATGACTTTTGATGAACACCGTCATTAATGCCGCGTTGATATTCCTGCCAGAACCAATTACGTCCGCGAGGTGTGCTGATTAGAATAGCGTCACCATCCAAGTCTGCAAGCGTAGGTTGAATTGCACTCGTCCATGCTGTCTCTGATATTCGCGCGGCTTCGTCCAAAATAACCAGGTTGAAACTTTCACCGCGCACGCTGTCTTCGTTATCCGCTGAATGGATCCCAAATACACCGCCGTTGATAAACTCGATTGTGCGTTCCGTTCTGTTCACGCTTGCCAGTTTTGCTTTGCGCAAAGGGGCAACCGCATTTTCAGCGAATCTCCAAAGAGCGCGTCCGTTTTTGTAAGTAGGTACAATCCAAGCTACGCTTCCACCTTGTGAAGCTGTTGCAAGCGAAATTGCGCCACCCAATATGGTCTTACCCCACCGTCTCCCCATTGAAAGCACTTTCACTTTCGCTGGATGAGCCGCTATCTCCCATTGATCTGGGCGCAAGGTTGGTAATTGCAGATCGATAATCTACTCCCGTTATCCCAATCGAATTGATGTTTTCACCATTTGTGGTCAAGTCCAACTTTTGTTGTGGTAATCCAATCAAATAGTCTGAAAGCCATTTGCGCGCTTGAGCATCGCCTTTTGTTGCCAGCCTAACCGCTGTTTTGACAATGCCAATCCAGTCTTCTTCAGAAACAGCAGAAACGGTCAAGTCGTAAAACTTGACCTCACGCTCTTTTGGCATTCGTCCAGTAGGATTGCCAGAATGTCCTTTGATAAATCTGCCTTTTTCGTCTCGCTGTCTTGCCATTAACTACCTGCTATCAGGGCTACTCTTCCTCGTTAGCCATAACGATCTTGACCAGGCTTTTCAACCAGCCCATCATCGTTTGAACTTGTGGCAAGCAATACTCCGGCACATTCAGCGCAAGGTTGTACGTGCCGTCTGCCATTGACTTGACTTGCCGCATCTCTGCTTCAAACTCGACTGCTACCGGCTCTGCCAAACAACCCTCGTCATCCGTAACATCCGCTCGTAAGTCCACAAGCATTCACGCCCGCCTCGTAGGTCAAGCCTCGTCAGCACAATCAGCCGCGCTGTTCATTGCGTTGATGCGGTCATTCAGCTCGATTACCTGACGCTCCAACTCACGGATGCGCCTATCTCTGCTATTGACAGCCTTGCTCAATTTGTCAACCTGTGTTTTCAGGTCTTCGTTTTCCTGTTGTAAGTTCAAAATTTGCGCCTCCCGATCCGAAAGCAAAGAGCGAAAGTTTGTGATTTGCGATTCCAACAACTCCACTTTACTTTCAAGACGTTCAGCGCGTGTACCTAACGCGGCTATTCGATTCTCATAAGCGTCCGAAAGCGTCCGAACACAATCGGCTGCCACCTTTTTCCGGCTGGCTATTGCGTTGACAATGACCGCCCCTAATCCGCCTCCACCGAGTAACGCCGCTAATATCGCGGTCCAAAACTCGGCCGTCATCCGTTACCCTTGTCTACTGATTCTTTGACTTCATCCAGCGAATAGGTCGGCTCACTCTCAAGCGCGTTGAATACCGCTACCAGATTATCCGGCGCGTCGGTTAGATCGTGTAAGAGATTTGACCCACCTCCTGCAACAATGGCAGTCAAAATCTTGCCAACCAGTTCACTCGGAAAGTAAGCCGCGAACAAGTTGACGTCCGCAAGCCAAACCAGCACGCCTGCGATAGCCCACGACACGAACATCAGCCAGAACTTGTCCCAGCCATACTTGTCAAACACCGGCGTGATAAGCGCGGCAACAAGCCTGTTAGCCAGTACCATAAAGCCGATCACAATGCCTAATACCGTTACGTCAAATTCCATAATACCTCCGAGAGTTAGTAAATGCCAAATTCAGAAAAGGGGATTTCGTGCTCATCAATAATTGCGGTTTGCCGGTGTTCCCGTTTCAAATCTGCAACCATAAAAACAAGCCACTCTTCCCACTTTGAACGGTCAAGCCCGTATTCTGCCTGGCAGTTATCGCATAGGTCAAACTGGCTCGTGATCACTTTTCCACAAACACAACGTTTCGATTTCATAATTGTTCTCTATCTACTACAGCGACTTTTTCAGCACTTTTAGACATATTTGCTAAAACTCGACCGATATGTCGTTGAGATAGCCCCACGATCGCGCCTATCTCTTCCTGCGTATGCCCAAACGCATAAAGCACCGCAATGCGCCTGTCACGCGGACTTAGGCGTTTTAGCAGGCGTTCAAAGTCAATCTTGCGCTCAATGCTTTCCACGTCTTCGCTGTCAAACAGATCGTCTATTTCGTAACCTTCAATTTCCATTTCGTCTCCAAAGTTAAATAAAAAGACCCGAAGCCGCGCCACCATTTTCAGGTGATGCAACTCCGGGTTATGTTCCGCGTGAGTCACGCTTGTTTCGTGCTATTCAGTTGTTAGTTGTTATTCGTCTCTATGCGCCTTCAGGCTCGTTGTTACCTTGACGCTGTTGACTTGCCTTCTGGCAATATTGACCTCTATTGTGCCATATCCTTCCGGGCTGTCTGTGATCGCCCGAACCGCTGTGACGAGTATCCGCAAGGATTCCTCATCGAGCATAAAGTCGCTCAAGTTCATTCAGCCTCCAATGGCAGTCTCAGTTGCTTCTGCGCCTCTGCTATGCGCTTTTCCGCAATTTCCAGATATTCGGCATTCAGTTCTATCCCGATGAAGTCCCGCCCCTCTAATACCGCCGCCATTCCAGTTGTGCCACTCCCCATGAACGGGTCAAGCACCACACCACCCGTTGGCGTTTTAGTCAGACGTGCCAAGTAGCGCATAAGGGCAAGCGGCTTGACGGTGCTATGAAAATTAGTTGCTTGACTCCATTCGTCTGCGTTTCTTATTTTCAACAGCGTTTGTAATGCAACACTGCTTGCACCACGGGCTGATTCCAGACACCCGCTTGTAATAGTCAGTATCCACTTTCTTAAACTCACCACACTTTCGGCAAGGTTTCCACCATTCGCCATCTCGTAATTCGCACCCACTGTGTATTCGTTTGTGAGTGAGAGCGTCAATGAGTGTAAGATTTTCAATTCGATTATCTTGCTTATCGCCGTTAATGTGGTGGATAAAGAATCCTTCGGGCACAGCGCCGTGATGCTTTCGCCAGACTCTCCGATGTTGAAACTCACCGCTGCCAAATCTGACATAACCTTTCTTAGTAATTGAACCGCTACCGTACTCACGTCTTTCCATGATAGACCTCCGCTATTAGATTTATCATTATTATACTTGACTGTTAGATAACCGTCAAGCCCGCCATTTCTTTCACTTCTTGAACTTTTCGCACAGTAGAAAAATCGCGCGGCTGAACCGGAGTCGCCGTAGTGAGCACCACTTTTGTGCATATCAGGGTATGTGGCAAAGCCATATATTTTTGCATCGGCGTTTGATTTATCTGTATTCGCTGGCGTGTACCCGTTATTACTGCCCCCTTGTGGAAACAGCCCCGTCACCTCGTCCGAGCCGTCCGTTATAACATTCGCCGGAAAACGACCTTTGCCGATGTCTATGATGCCACACGCACCATTTATTCCATTGCCATAAATGCCATTGCTTTCGCCTTTTGGCGGATTGCCTTTCTGAGTACCGCCTTCACTCCCCACCCGTCCCCCGTCAATCCACAAGCCAGCCACGCCCCACGTGAGCGCGTTGTTGACATACGTCCCATCAATCGGCTTCATCGCCACGCAAATCAACTCCATAGCAGGTTTCAACGCCGTGCCCCAGCCGTGCCAGAGTTGCGCGGCGGGTTCTGTTATGTCTGTTTGTGACTGGTGTTTGCCAGAATAGTCATTCGGTCTATAACCTTGTTCGTGTTGCAGTTTTGAATAACCCAAAGCGCCATTGCTGCTGTCACCCGTTCCATTCCAAGAAGCATTGCCAGTTTTGAGATACTTGTTGACACCCTTTTCGATGTTATAACTTTTAGGAAATCCGCTCCCATAAAGCCACGCCATCGAATCACGGACTTCCCATCCAGCGTCCTCAATCGCCACGACTAAGCGGTGGAACGTGCGAGTGCCGCCCATAGCGAGTAGCATCGCGCCTGGCTTGGCAACGCGCAGAGCTTGTTCCCAGAACGCAACTCCAGGAACGCCCCTGTCCCAATCTTTTCCCATAAATTCGAGCCCGTAAGGCGGGTCTGTCAGGATAGTGTCGACGCTATTCTCTGGCAGTTCAGCCATAACTTCCAAACAATCGCCTAAGTGCAATTCGACTTTCATTTATCCTCCAACGCCTTCCTGATAGTCTCAACCGCTTCACCCGATTTGACCGCCTTGCCGTCAAACGTCAACACACGCCAACCCTGAATTGTGGCAAGGTTAGCCTTTTCGTAATCCCTCGCAATGCCCGATCCCGTAGAATGTGCACCTCTCGTGTACGTTCCTCCATTTACTTCCACCAGCAAGCGAGCGTCAAGCCACGCAAAGTCAAAACGGAACTTACGCCCTTTGATCGCCTGGTACTCACGAATCGGCTCTGGCAACTCCAGCGCCCTGATCTGCAAGGCTAACTCTGCTTCAAGCGGTGACTTGCTCATCTCTCACCTCGCAAACACCTCACGAGCTGAACCAACCCTGCAAGCGCAACAACTATGAGCGCAATGTCGAGTAGGGTCATGCCTGCACCTCCGGTGTCCACTCGAACACAACATCTGCAGTTTTTCCACTGTGCAACCGCCATGTCGTGCCGTCAAAAGATGGCACTAATCCTGACTTCCACAACTTGATGGCGGGCGAAAAGTCGACTTTAAATCCGATGTCGAAAAAGGTCGAAAAATACGCCCATGCCGAAGCCAATACCGAATCAAAGACCGGAGCCCTAACCGAATCCCCGACCGAAGCCCTAACCGAATCCCCGACCGAAGCCCATGCCGAAGCCCATGCCGAAGCCCTAACCGAATCCAAGACCGAAGCCCCGACCGAAGCCCTGACCGAAGTCCAGACCGAATCCCCGACCGAAGCCCCGAGCGTGTCCCAGACCGAAGCCCCGACCGAATCCCAGACCGAAGTCCACTCTTTCAGCCAACCGATCTGTTCGCTCGTTGGCTTTTCAACCTTCGGCAGTTTAAGCAGATTGATAATCGGCTTGACAATCAGCGGCTCAACCACTGTCTTGAAGTCCAGTCGGTTTGCCCATTTCTGAGCCGCTTCGCTATCATCTCGCTTGCTATTGATTTGGTCAGTTACAAATCTCTTTGTTAGCGGGTTGAACTCATACTTGTTGCACACATCCTCACGCAAGTTAAACTCTTTGCAGATATGCGCGTGACTGTCTGCATCATCCGCTTCGAGGTTTGCCTTGCGATATTCCCAGTCCAGAAAGTAATACTCCGCTGGGTGGTTTACTGGGTCTGTTAAAAAACTAAAAAAGTTACACATTATATCACCTCCGGTATCCACTCAAAAACAATGTCCGCGTTCTCGCCACTGTGCAATCGCCACGTTGCGCCGTCAAAAGATGGCACTAATCCTGACTTCCACAACTTGATGGCGGGCGAAAAGTCGACTTTAAATCCGATGTCGAAAAAGGTCGAAAAATACGCCCATGCCGAAGCCCTGACCGAAGTCCAGACCGAAGTCCAGACCAAATCCAAGACCGGAGCCCTAACCGAATCCCCGACCGAAGCCCCGACCGAAGCCCTGACCGAAGTCCAGACCGAATCCCCGACCGAAGCCCCGACCAAATTCCAGACCGAAGTCCAGACCAAATCCAAGACCGAAGTCCAGACCAAATCCCCGACCGAAGCCCCGACCGAATCCCAGACCGAAGTCCACTCTTTCAGCCAACCGATC
>ENA-UOOM01000797-UOOM01000797.1-fermentation-metagenome-genome-assembly--contig:-NODE-797-length-33351-cov-165.626892_pt1 | contig 33351 bp, 31 predicted proteins | sample MGYA00245781_ERZ724031 | MGnify/ENA primary metagenome ERZ724031 (study PRJEB28704, sample SAMN03018317) | fermentation metagenome | biome: anthropogenic terrestrial biome; feature: soil... | reverse complement strand
TAAGACTAAAATCCACCATATAATTTGTAAGACTAACTTCCACTGCTTGCTGGGCTGGGGGTGGAAGTTACTTTTGCAATTAATATTTCATAAAAAAACATTATTTATTTTTTAACAATTATTGAAAAATATTTTCTTATGATATATACTGTATGAAAGTAAATTTATTTCATAAAATGCTTACCTGTGAAAATTACTTTCTAGTATTAGTACTTTAATCAGCAATGACACCCTCCCCCCAAAAAATATAAACTATTTAAAAAGGAGGATGAAAAATGAATACAAAGATAGCTATTGTGAATTCTAGCAGCTTTGGAAGAACCTTTCCAGAACATATTGAAAAATTAAAAAAGTTAGGACAAGTAGATAGATTTGATCTTCCAAAGGATATTGGTGGGAAGGCACTGGCTGAAAAGCTTATGGGGTATCAAGTAATAATCGCCAGTGTTACTGCACTATACAACAAAGAATTCTTTGAAAAAAAAGATAAAACTTTATTAATTTCCAGACATGGAATTGGCTACAATAATATAGATGTGCCAGCTGCTACAGAAAAAGGTACTTTTATTACAAAGGTTGATGCACCTGTAGAGAGAGAAGCCGTAGCTGAAAATGCTATATCCTTGCTGCTGACTGTTTTAAGACAGATAGTACCTGCATCACTTAAAGTTAAAGAAAGCAAATGGGCTGAAAGAGCAAAATTCATAGGATACGAAATAAAGGGAAAGACTGCAGGGATAATTGGCCTTGGTAATATTGGAAGCAGAGTTGGAGAAATATTAAAGTATGGTTTCAATGCTGATATTGTTGCATATGATCCAAACCTTTCTGATGAAGAAATAAGGAAAAAAGGAGCAGAGCCTGTAACTCTCGAACAGCTTCTTAAAAGATCAGATATAATTTCTTTAAATGCTTCTGTTAACAGCACAAGTTATCATATTATTTCTGAAAAAGAATTTTCTCTTATGAAAAAAGGTGTTTACATTGTAAATACTGCAAGAGGAGAGTTAATGGAACAAAGCAGCTTATTGCAGGCATTAGATGAAGGTATTATAGCAGGGCTGGGGATTGATGTAGTTGAAGGTGAACCAATAGATGAACATCATCCCCTACTGAGTTATAAAAATGTGGTTGTTACACCACATACTTCAGCATATACCTATGAATGCTTAAAGAGAATGGGAGATAAAGTAGTAGATGATGTTGAAAAGGTTCTCAGAGGAGAAAAACCAGATAATGTTATTAATAGTGAACTACTAAAATAAATTTTGTGGAGGCAAAAAAATGAATGATATTGGATTAATTGGACTAGGAGTAATGGGGAAAAGTCTTGTTTTGAATATAGAAGATAAAGGTTATAAAATAGCAGCTTATAATTATACCCCAGAGGAAACTAGAGATTTAATGGATAATGAGGGAAAGGGAAAAAATATATCAGCCTTTTATGATCTTAAATCATTTGTAAATTCATTAAGTAAGCCAAGGAAAGTTTTTTTAATGATAACTGCTGGTAAACCAATAGACAGTATGATTGAAAAGCTTGCCCCACTTCTTAATAAGGATGATATTATCATGGATGGAGGAAATTCATATTTCCGTGATACAAACAGAAGAATTAATGAATTAAAGGAAAAAGGCATACGTTACCTTGGTATAGGTGTTTCTGGAGGAGAGACTGGAGCTCTTAATGGGCCTTCACTAATGCCTGGAGGCTCAATAGAGGCTTATGAATTAGTTAAAGATATTCTAATTAAAATTGCTGCACAGACAGAAGATGGACCATGCTGCACATATATAGGGAATGGTTCTGCTGGCCATTTTGTAAAAATGATTCACAACGGCATAGAATATGCCATAATGCAGGCTATTTCAGAAACTTATGACATAATGCGTAAAGCATTAAAACTTTCATCAGAGGAAATTGGAAACATTTTTGAAGATTGGAATTCCAAAGAATTAAATTCATTTTTAATGGATATCTCATATAAAATTATGAAACATAAGGATGAAAAAACAAAAAAACCATTAGTTGAGTTAGTTCTAGACAAGGCAGGACAGAAAGGAACTGGGAAATGGACTGCACAGACATCACTTGACCTTGGAATTCCCACACCTTCATTAACTGCAGCTGTACAGGGAAGAACTTTATCTTACTTTAAAGAATATAGAAAAGATTTATCTAAAAATGTTTATAAAAAATATTCTGATATTTCATATAATAGAAATAAAATTGTGGAAGAGTTAAAAAATTCATTATTATTCTCAAGTTTTATAATATTTTCACAGGGACTGTGGCTTATGGCAGAAGCCTCAAAAGTTTATGATTATCATATCAATCTTTCGGAGGTGCTTAAAATATGGAAGGGCGGATGCATAATCAGATCAAAAATGTTAGATTCTTTTAGAGAAATAATTGATGAAGACAGTAAAAATATAACTCTTTTAAACAATAAAAAATCATTAGATTTTCTCACTGAAAAACTTGATTCAATAAAGGATGTAACCTCTATTGCGGCAGACTTTTATATACCTGCTATAGTCCTTAATTCAACAATAGATTATTTCTATGGAATGACTGAAGAAAACCTTCCTGCAAATCTTATTCAGGCACAAAGAGATTGCTTTGGCGCTCATACTTATGAAAGAATTGACGAAGAAGGGATTTTTCATACTGAAAATTGGGATCAGTATTAATTTAACAATAAAATAAATTTGTGTAAATGATAAAAACTTTGGAATAATACTATTAAATTAAAAGGCACAATATTAAATTGAAAAGAAAGGGGGGTAAGGAGGGTAATTTAAAACTATCATTACACAAATATTATTTAAATATAAAAATAATTAATGAAACCATTAAAGGGGGGTTCATAATATGGGACAAGCTAGTTTAAGTGTATCTCAAGCGCTAATAATTGCTATTTGGGTTGCCGCAGTTGAATCACGTTCTTTAGGTTATGCAACATTAAACCTTAGGTTCAGTCCTTTGATGACTGGTTTGGTAGTAGGCATTGTTATGGGAGATGTTCCTAATGCAATGATTATTGCAGCTTCAATACAAATGATTTATATGGGCTTGGTTGCTCCAGGCGGAAATTTGCCTAGTGAGCCGGCAGTTGCTACTGCTATTGCAGTGCCAGTTGCATTATTAGCAGGATTGAAACCTACAGCAGCAATTTCAGTTGCAGTACCAGTTGGTTTGCTCGGAAATTATCTGTATCAGGTTAGATATTTGATGAACACATTTGTTATTCGTCTAACAGACAAATATGCTGCTGAAACTAACGATAAAGGGCTGACATTATCCATAATCGTAATACCAATAATTACAAGCTTTGCTCTGTTTGTACCTTCAATGTTCATAGCTCTGTATTATGGAGCACCAGTAATAGCTAGTTTTACATCTTCATTTTCAGGAAGTCTATTCTTCCATGTTTTGGATGTAGTGGGTGGAGGACTTGCAGCTTTAGGTATTGCTTTAACTCTTAAAGTTATAGGCAAAAAACAGTATCTCATTTTCTTCATGCTTGCATACTTCATGGCAGTTATGTTAAAACCACTCAAAATTAGTACTGTTACATTTGCAGTTGTTGGAGTAATTGTGGCATACTTATTTACTTTAGCAACTAGCAGCAAAGAATCTGAAAAATGATAGGAGGAGGTAAGATTAAGATGAGTGATGAAAAAATAGTAAAAAGAGAAGCACCTGAAAAAATAACATCAAAGGACTTGAACAAGAGCTGGCTTAGATGGTGGTATGCAAATGAAATTCCTCACACATATGACAGAATGTTAGCACCTTCTTTTTTATGGGCTATGACACCTACTTTAAGAAAGCTTTATAAAAATAAAGATGATTTAAAAGAAGCCTATATAAGGCATACACAATTCTTTAATACTCAGTGCAACTGGGGTGGTGGGACTATCCTTGGTATAACAACATCATTGGAGGAAGCCAGAGCAAAGGCTTTAGCAGAGGGGGAAGAGGACAAGGCAGTTTCACCAGAAGTTATAAATAGTACAAAGATAGGATTAATGGGACCCTTAGCTGGTATTGGAGATGCAATTGACTCTGGTACAGTTCAATATATATTTATTGCAATTGCTTTACCATGGGCTCAAGCAGGCCTTGCTGTAGGTGCATTATTCCCATGGATTGCATTCACAGTTGCAACATTCCTATATGGAAACTACTTCACAAAGCTTGGCTATAGACTTGGACGTACAGCTGCATCAGAAATTACAGGCGGCAAGAGTATGAAAAAAATAACTAACGGGTTATCTATTCTGGGTTTATTTATGATGGGAATTTTAGCAGCTTCCTACATTAAGGTTAGTAGCCCATTAGTCTGGACTATTTCAGGGAAAAAGTTTGAACTTCAAAGTATTCTTGACTCCATACTCCCAGGTTTATTACCACTTCTTACTGTATTAGGAGTTTATACTTATTTTGATAAAAAGGGCCTAAATATAACAAAAGCACTTGTGGTTTTGTCAATAATCTTAGCAATTCTTGGTTTCTTTAGAATTCTATAATAAATAATAACTGCATATAATATATTTTAAATTAAGGAATGTCCCTCTTTCTTTCAACTTATCATTAATAGAAGGAGAGACATTCAACCCATACATAAGATAAGTATATAAAAGGAGGATGTAATTAAATGAATAAAAAGGCTGCACTAATAATTACTCATGGATTTTCTGGTAAAGAACTATTAAAAAGTGTTGAAATGATTATGGGAGAACAAAAAAATGTAAAGGCACTAGGGCTTAGTTTAGGCGAAAGCGTAGATGATCTAAAAAACACTGCAGATAATATTGTCGTTGAAAATCAAAAGGCTGGTCTAGATACAATTATACTTGTGGATATATTGGGTGGTAGCCCATCAAATGTAGCCTTATACTTGCTAAAAAAATACAAGAACATTAAACTTATAACAGGAGTTAATATGCCTATGCTTATAGAGTTTTTTCAATCCAGAGACTCTAATGAATTAGATGAATTGACCCAGCTTATGATTAATTCGGCTTCAGATGGAATAAAAAAGTTTGAAAATAATGTGGAAGGATAGTGATTATTAATGGGTGAAGTTGTATTAGCAAGAATAGATGACAGACTTATTCATGGACAGGTTATGACAAAATGGTCAAAAGGAATGGGAACAAATGCATTATTTGTAGTGGATAATGCTACAGCAGGGGATCCATTCATGAAAGACATTTATACAATGTCAACTGCAAATTCAGGAATGAACATTAAAGTATTTAGTAATGATGAAGTAGTAGAATATTGGAACAGTACAAATTTTGAAAATAATAAAGCAATAGTTTTATTTAAAACAATTGCTGCAGCAAAAGAAGTTATTGATAAAGGGCTTCCTATAAAGAGACTGAATCTTGGCGGAATTGCAAAGAAAAGTGATTCTAAATTTGTAATTCCAAATGTAGCTGTTAAGAAAGAAGACTTTGATATATTGAAAGAAATTGAAGATAAAGGTATCGAAGTATTTTTCCAGGTAGTGCCTGACAGTAAATCTGTTTCATTAAAGGATGCTATAAAAAAATATTAACAAATGTGGAAACTGCGACAAAATACTGTTTTAAATAATTGAAGTAAAAAGCCTATGAACCCATTGAAATGAAAGGTTTATGGGCTTTAATATTTTTTGAAAAAGTGAGTAATGTTTTTTATTTTTTTGTTTCTTTAAAAATTTTTTTCATTTGTTTGAAGTTTATCTATTTAATATAATTAAAGAATATATCTACTAAATAATATTTGCAAATTTATTAGCGGCTTTTGAATATTATTAACAATAATATAAAATATTAAGTGTATAATTAAATACAGTGAGCTTGATATAGTGCCAGGCAAGTGGCAAGTGGCAATATACCATTCGTAATACCCCGCTTTAAAGCGGGGTATTACGAATGGTAGCCATCAGATAAGGCGATTCTTAGACTCAGGTGGAGCCTTCTTATAGGGAATACCTTCTCCAACTGAGTCTAAGAAGAGTCGATCCAGGGGCGTAGCAGCCGTTATTCCCCGCGTTAAGCGGGGAATTATGGATGGTAGCCATCGAATAAATTGAAACATAAATGAGAACGAGGGATGAGTATGAATTTTATTAAAGAAAGAAAACACTTTTTATGGCTTTTACTTTTTATACCACTGATGCAATGGTTTTGCTATTGTGAAAAAACCGTAGTACCAAAATATATTATGCACTCAAGATTAGATGATAAAATACCTTTTATAAAGGAATTTGTCATATTTTATTTTGTATGGTATTTTTATATAGCTTATGGGCTTATATATACTGGAATTAAATCAAAAAAAGACTATTATAAATATATCATATTCCTATTTGGCAGTATGGCACTTTGTTATACTTTGTATTTGATTTTCCCAAATGGTCAAGATTTAAGGCCTAAAATAGTTGGAAATGATATATTTTCAAGGCTTATTGCATTTATATATAGTGTTGATACACCAACAAATGTTGCTCCCAGCCTTCATGTATTGAACTCCATTGCAGTAGATTCAGCCCTAAGAAACTGTGAAGATTTTAGGAAAAAGAAATATGGAACAAAAATATCTTTTACATTGGTTATATTGATATCACTATCAACACTTTTTATTAAGCAACATTCTATTATTGATGTTTTACTAGGTGCACTGCTTGGGGTTATATTTTACATACCACTGTATGCTTTACCTAACATTAAAGAATATAAAGAAAATAACAAGGTCGAAAGTTTTGCTGAGCTTCTTCACGTAATAGTAAAATAACATGCCTAATGTGCAAATTAAACATTAAATATAATTAGTTTCAGGAGAATGAATTATAATGGGTGATATTGTTATTTATCCATCATTTTTAAAAGGTGAATTAAATGTACCTCCATCAAAGAGTATTATGCATAGAGCTATAATTGCTTCTGCCCTTTGTGAAGGTACCAGCCATATAGAAAATTTTGCTTGTTCAGAGGATATAAATGCTACATTGAATGCTATTAAAAACTTAGGAAGTACGTTTAAAATCAATACTAATTCAATTGATATTACAGGAAATGGGCTTAAAATAAAAAAGGATTCTATAATTAATTGCATTGAATCTGCTTCAACTCTCAGGTTTTTAATACCAATCTTTTCAATTGACGCAAATAATATTATATTTACAGGATGCAGCAGCCTTTCAAAAAGGCCACTGTATCCCTATTTTGAAATATTTAATAAGCAGAATATAAAATATAAAACATCAGAACACTCTCTTCCACTTACTATTAATGGCAAACTAAAACCAGGAACTTTCTATATTCCTGGGAATATTAGCTCACAGTTTGTTTCCGGCCTTCTTTTTGCATTGCCGCTGCTTAATGATGATTCAAAAATAATTTTAACAACAGCTCTTGAATCAAAGGGATACGTTGACCTTACTATTCAGTTACTAAAGCAATTTTCAGTACAGGTGGAAAATAATAATTACAATGAATTTTATATAAAGGGAAATCAAAAATATAAGCCTGCTTGCTTAACTGTAGAAAGCGATTTTTCCCAAGCAGCTTTTTTTCTTGCAGCTGGAGCATTAAATGGTGATATTTCAATAAATAATCTTAACACTGCTTCCCTCCAAGCTGATAAAATAATAATCGATGTACTAACAAAAATGGGAGCTAATATAAATTATATAAATAACTCAATAAATATAAAAAAATCAAGAACTCATGGGATCATTTTTGATGCAAAAAACAATCCTGATCTTGTTCCAATAATCTCAGTTTTAGCCTCTTTAAGTGCTGGTACTACAAAAATAATAAATGCCAAAAGGCTCAGATTAAAAGAATCTGACCGGTTAAGATCTGTATATGAAAATTTAAAAAAATTAGGATGTTCAATAATTGAAAATGAAGATGAGCTTATAATAAATGGTGCAAAGCATTTAAATGGCGGAAATATAAATGGTTTTAATGACCATAGAATTGTTATGGCCTTTTCTATAGCAGCACTTAGAGCAAAAGCACCAATTCGCATAACTGATAGGGAGGCTGTTAAAAAATCTTATCCAGATTTTTTTAAGCAATTTAAATCCTTAGGGGGCATTATAAATGAGTACTAACTTATATGGACTTTTAGGGGAAAAACTAATGCATTCTTATTCACCAGAAATACATAATATGATATTTAAAAATCTCAACATAAACGGTTCTTATTCTTTAATTAGCACTAAAAAAGATGAATTAAAAAATACTATAAATACTTTAAAGGAAAAAGGATTTATAGGAGTAAATGTAACAATACCATATAAAATTGAAAGCATGAAATACTTAGACCATATCTCAAAAGAGGCACAAAAAATTGGCGCTGTAAATACTATTTATTTTAGTAAAGATGGTATTTGGGGTTATAATACTGATTATTATGGGTTTTTGTCCTTAATTGAAAAGAATTCTATTAATGTTTGCGGCAGTAAGGCTCTAATTCTTGGCACTGGAGGGGCTTCAAAGGCAGTATATCATGCTTTAATTGATAAAGGGATTGATGAAGTTTTATTTGCCAGCAGAACAAAAAAGAATTTTAAAAAAAATATAATATCCTATGATGAAATAATGTTTCTAAAAGGATATGATATTATAATAAACTGTACTCCCGTAGGGATGTATCCCAATGTGAATATTTCTCCTGTTAATAAAGCATATCTCAAAAACTTTAATACGGCCATTGATTTAATTTATAATCCCCATGAAACCTTATTTATTAAATATGCAAAGGAATCTAATCTTAAATATGCAAATGGACTTTATATGCTGATATCCCAAGCAGTAAAATCACAAGAAATATGGAATTCAATAATTATTCCAGCAGAAACTGCAGAAATAATTTATAAAAAATTGTTGGGAGTGTGTGACATTCCCAACAAATAATTAAATTCATTACATCATGCTGCCTTTTATGTCATCCATGAATTCGCCTGCTCTATTTGACATTCTTCTACTCATTTTATTTATTTTTCTTCTGGTCCTCCCATCCATTTGAGGCATCATAAGCATACTTGTTGTTGCACCTATCACAGCTCCAGTTACCATCCCAGTTATAAACCTACTCTTCATATTATAACACCCCTTTCTCATTTATATTATTCACCCAATTTAAAACTATAAACCTCCGCTTTTAAATTGGGCAAATTTTACAGATCGTTTCATCTCTATTGTTTTTGGAATAGACGACCTATATATTATAGGATGTTCAAATCTATTAAATATAAACTAGTAAAATGGGTATCATTTTGTCTTTATTTGGCTTATAACATAATTGTCATTTGTATTAATATAATAAACATTTAAAATGTCATCTATCTTTTCGCTTACGCCCGCTTCAGAAGTAATTTTAATGTCCCATCTTTCTCGTATTTTAAGTATTATTTGATCCGAATCATTTATTGAGCTGTCAATAATATTACTTTCTACTATACTTTTATTTATTTTATAATCAGCTTTTTTTAACCATTCAACTTCATCAATAACCTCTTTATAAATTCCTGAGCTTTTATCTATACAATTTATCTCCTTTATATCTAAGTTATTTATGGAATCCTGTCTAAAATTTATATATTCATTTACTATATCACTGCATTTTTTTATAACTTCAGGCTTAATATTAGGTGTTATTGTAATATCCTGTCCAGCTGCAACTCTTTGATTAAAATCAACTATTTCCCCTATGCATATCCTTACATTATAAACACTGTTTGGAATTTTTTTTACGTATACCTCCCCATTTCTATTAGGGTATTCAACATTTTGTATAAAAACCCTGGCATTTTTAGGGGCTTTAAACTTCCAATCACTTACATAATCATCAAAATACCATAAATATTTTCTCCCAGTTTTTTTAAAAGAAACATCTTTTAGCCCTTTGGCAGTATAAATATGATAAACAATGTTTCTTTCATATTTATCCTTTTCTATTATCTGAGGTGACCTTCCATAATTATCTTTCATATATGTTTTAAAAACTTCCATAGAAAAATCAGGCCCATTAATTAAAGAATATATACCGTTATAATCATTTCTTTCCAGCATATTTTCAAAACTACTTTTATTCCTGCTTTTATAGCCATATAAAATAATAATAAACAATAGAAACAAGACAATAAAAAACCTTAGCAATAAAAAGCTTTTTTCCTTATCATAAAGCTTTTTAAATTTCATAAAAATTCCTCCATTATATTTATCTTATAGAAATTATAGTCATGTTCACGATATTTTATACTATAAATATGTAAGGCTTTATTAAATTAATTATATATAGATTAATATTTTATAATCATATATAATATTTATTATGTACCTTAAGAGATATTTTAGTAATGAAAGGAGTAATTCAATGAAAGCTTTTAAAAGGATGCTCAAATATACATATAAGTACAGATACAAGTATCTTTTAGGCCTAGTTTTTCTTTTGGTTGTAGATATTATACAGCTCATACCGCCAAAAATTATAGGATTTTTAACTGACTCTATTTCAAAAGGAACCGCAACACCTAATTTACTGTTAAAGTATATTGGATATATTATATTGATTGCTGTAGTGGCTTCTTTTAGTAGATTCGTGTGGAGGGTACTTATATTTGGTACTTCAAGACGTGTAGAATATGATATGAGAAGTAAACTTTTTAGGCATCTTCAAAAGATGTCTTTAAACTTTTATAATAAAACTAAAACTGGGGATCTAATGGCTCTTGCAACAAATGACTTAAATGCTGTAAGAATGGCACTTGGACCTGGAATTATAATGATTACAGATTCGTTAGTACTTACAATTACAACCCTATCAGTAATGTTTTCTGTAAATGTAAAACTAACTTTATTATGTATTATTCCTCTTCCTTTCATTGCGCTGCTTGCAATAAAATTTGGATCTAAAATACAAAAAAGATTTACTAAGGTTCAAGAAGCCTTTTCTAAACTTACAGACATGATTCAAGAAAATTTTTCAGGTATTAGAGTAGTAAAATCCTTTGTACAAGAAGAAAAAGAATATGAAAAATTTATGAAGGAAAATCAAAACAACTTTGATCAAAATATGAAGCTTGTTAAAATTTGGGGACTTATGTTCCCTCTTGTAGAACTTATTGCATCACTTAGCTATGTAATTCTTGTTGGCATAGGCGGTACATTTGTTGTCTATGGGAACATATCCTTGGGTGATTTTATGTCCTTTAATATATATCTTGGAAATCTTATTTGGCCAATGATGGCTATTGGCTGGGTTGTTAATTTGCTTCAAAGAGGAGCAGCTTCCCTTGGAAGAATAGAAGAAGTGTTATATCACGATGTAGAAATTTATGATAAAAATACAGATGAAAATGCAACTTTAAATGGTGATATTTTAATTAACAATCTTACATTTAGTTATCCTAATAGTAAAGTGCCTGCAATTTCTAATATAAACTTAAAATTAAAAAAAGGACAAACTCTTGGAATAATCGGGAGAACAGGCAGCGGAAAAAGTACCTTAGTTAATCTTTTGCTGCATTTATATAATGTAGAAGATGGGAAGATATTTATTAATGGGTATGATATCAATAGAATTCCATTAAAAACACTGCGTGAAGGTATTGGATTTGTTCCTCAGGAAGCATTTCTTTTCTCAACAACAGTAGCAGAAAATATAAATCTTCCACAGGACGACTTTGACATGGAAAAAATAATATCAAGCGCTAAAGAATCAGACATATATGATAATATAATGGATTTTAAAGATGGATTTGAAACCGTTGTTGGTGAGAGGGGTGTAACACTATCTGGAGGTCAAAAGCAAAGAATATCAATTGCAAGGACATTAATTAAGGATCCAGATATTTTAATATTTGATGACTGCCTATCAGCTGTAGATGCTAAAACTGAAGCTGAAATCCTTCACAATTTAAAAGAGTTAATGAAGGATAAAACCTCTATAATAATATCTCATAGAATATCTGCTATTAGAGATTCAGATATAATTATTGTACTTGATAATGGTAAAATTGTAGAAAGTGGAATCCATAAAGATTTAATTGATAAAAAAGGGTTTTATTATGATATATATGAAAAACAGCTTATTGAAGAAAAGCTTCAGGAGGAGGTGTAGTATATGGAAAACTTTCAAGAAGAAGACACCATCGTTAAAGGATACGATTCTAAACTTATGAAAAGACTCATTAGATTTGCAAAGCCTTATATGAAATACATAGTTTTGGTAATTATAATTATGCTGACTGCAACTCTTCTTGATATTTCACGTACATTAATTGTGAAAAATACTATTGACGATGACATAAATGGATACAGAACTGATTATACATTATTTACCTCTAAGCAGGATGGAAGCATTAAAGTAGATAATGTATATGTTAAAAAAGGAAAATTAGAAAATGGTACATTAGGTTCAATTATTTATTATAATAATGACTATTATTTAGTTTGGGGAAAAATCAATCATGATAAACCCTATGATGTAAAAAGCAATGAAGTTTTACAAGAGGGTGCAAAATATAAAATTGTAAAGCTCAATCCATCAGAATTAAAAGTTTTACGAAAAGATGATGCTAATGCCATAATTAAAAATACATTCTTAATTTTAGCTATATGCCTATCAATTTTCGTTTTAAATTATGTGCAAGTTTATCTTTTAAACTACACAGGTCAAAAAATCGTATTTAATATTAGAGAACAGCTTTTTAAGCATGTTGAGCACCTGTCCCTTTCATTTTTTGATAAAAATCCTGTTGGAAGACTTGTAACAAGGCTTACAAATGATATTGAATCAATAAATGAAATGTATACAGATGTATTAGTTAACCTTTTTAAAGACCTTTTTCTTATAACATTCATAATAATTGCTATGTTCATGTTAGATCGTAAACTTGCTATGATTACAGTGTGCGTCATCCCAATTATAATCGTTTTATCTCTTATATTTAAAAAGTATGATAGAGAGGCATATAGAGATGTAAAAGTAAAAATAGCAAAAATAAACTCTTCACTATCAGAAAATATTAGTGGAATGAAAACTGTTGAAATATTTCATAAAGAGGACAAGAAATTTAAAGAATTTGATGGAATAAATAAAGACTACTACAAGGCAACTACAAAACAAATTACTGTATATGCTATTTTTAGGCCTATTATTGATTTAATTGCTGCATTATCCCTTTCAGCCCTTTTATGGTTTGGCGGAAAAAATGTTTTAAGTGGTAGTTTGACCTTTGGTGTACTTTTTGCCTTTGTAACTTATATGACAGAATTTTTTCAGCCAATTTATGATTTATCAGAAAAATATGATATACTTCAATCTGCAATGGCATCCTCTGAAAGAATTTTTGCTCTTTTAGATACTGATGAAACTATAGAAAATAAACCTGATGGAATTAAAAATCATAAGTTTAAAGGGGAAATTGAATTTAAAAATGTATGGTTTGCATATACTGGTGAAGAATGGGTTCTAAAGGATGTAAGCTTTAAAATAAAGCCCGGAGAAAAAGTTGCTTTTGTTGGTGCAACAGGAGCAGGAAAAACATCTATAATAAGTCTCATAAGCAGATTTTATGAAATTCAAAAGGGTGAAATATTAATTGATGGTATTAATATAAAGGATTATGATCTTTACGAACTAAGAAAGAACATTGCAACCGTACTTCAAGATGTATTTTTATTTACAGGTGATATAAAAAATAATGTAAGGCTTGGCAATTCAGATATAAGCGATGAAGATGTTGTAAGGGCATGTAAATATGTAAATGCAGATAAATTTATTGAAAAACTTCCGGATAAGTATGATACCTATGTTAATGAAGGAGGCACCACATTTTCTCAGGGAGAAAGACAGCTCATTGCCTTTGCAAGAGCTATATCCTTTAATCCACCTATTTTAGTATTAGATGAAGCAACTTCTAACATTGATACTGAAACAGAAAGTTTAATTCAAGATGCGCTTAAAAAAATAACTCAAAACAGAACAACAATAGTTGTTGCCCATAGGCTATCCACTATAAAGAATTGTGATAATATAATTGTTATGCATAAGGGCCGAATAAGAGAAACTGGAACTCATGAAGAACTTCTTAAAAAACAAGGATATTATTATAATTTATATCAGCTTCAATACAAGGACATGGAGTAAAAAAATAAGTAAAGCACTCATAAAAGAGTGCTTTACTTATTGTCATAGGGGGTAACACCTCAACCATCTGGGGTTGATGGATTATCAAGGAAAATTTACATAACCTATAAATGTTACCAAACATTTTTTAAGTTGATATCATATTATCACTTTAATGTATCACAGTCAATAGTTTTTGCATAATTATTTGAATTTTTTTATAAGTTTAAATCTTCAATTATATCGTCCAGGTTTATTTCAACTTCCATATTTGCAAATGCCATTACTACTTCACAGCCATCAGTATTTTCCCTTTCCATCTCATAGATAATAAAGTCTCCCTCGACTTCAAATTCTTCACGGATATCATCAAATACATTTCGTATATTATCTGCTGCAGTATCTGTCAAATATGGCATATAGTATTCCTCATACCATTCATCTTCTCCATTGTCCTCATCATAATTTTCATCTGCATATTCCTTAGCAGCATCAAGTTCAGGTTTGTTAAATTCATAAAGAAATTTAAAAACTACGATATCCTCATCGTAATCCATCTTGCTCACATCAGCAAAGCCTTCATTTTTTAAGAATCCGAAAATACCACTTGTATCCATATTACCCCTCTTTTCAAATAAAATTAACAATTGACAGTATATATTATGACACAACTTAAATAATTAATTCTACTAAATAAATAAAAATTTTTGCCGATGGCTACTATCTGTTATTCCATGATGGCTCTTCCAATTTTAAGTCCATATTCTTTAGCATTTTTAAGATCCTTTTCTGTTGGTTTAAAGCAAACTTTCATTCCCGGCTCTATAACTTTAAACTTTAAACTTTTTAATCTTTCTGTAAGCATTCCTACAGCTTCACCGCTCCATCCATAAGAGCCAAATGCAAATGCTATTTTGCCCCTATTTGTAATAGGTGATACCATGGATAAAAAGTCCCATACTGGTTTTACTGCATCCTGATTAATTGTACTTGAACCTATTGCAAGAGCTTTTGCCTTATCCATTTTACTTACTAGCTCAGGCATATTAGATGAAGATATATCATAAACATCTACTTTTGCTCCTGCTTCTTTTATTCCTTCTGCAATAGCATTTGCAAGGCTCTTTGTATATCCATAGGCTGAAACATAGTAAACAACTGCATAATTACTGCCATAAGTATTTAAACCCTCATTGCTCCATTCATAATATTTATTTACATAGCTCATTGGATTCTTTCTAAGAACTGGTCCATGACTTACAGCAATCATATCAAAATTTAAAGGTTTAATTTTTTCAACAGCTGATATTATGTTCTTTTTAAATGGTGACATTATGCCGTCATAATAATATTTAAAGTAATATGAAAAATCTTCATTTTCATCATTAAATATACTATCCCCACAATAATGGCTTCCAAAAGCATCACAAGTAAAAAGAATCTTATCATATTCATCAAATGTAAATATTGTATCAGGCCAATGAAGAAGAGGAGCAGATATAAACTTCAAAGTCCTTTTCCCAAGATTTAACTCACCCTTTGCTTCGATACCTTTAAAATCTCTATTTGTTATATTCTTTAAATTAAGAAGTGCTGCCTTCGATGCCACAACTTCAATGCCTTCATAATCATTTAGTATTCTTTCGACGCAGCCGCTGTGATCAGGTTCTGTATGGTTTACAATTAAATAATCGATTTTTTTATCACCAATAATTTCTTTTATTTTTGACTTAAAATCATCATAAAAGCCATCCTTTACCGTGTCAATTAAAGCTATCTTTTCATCCACAATAAGATAGGAATTATAAGTTGTTCCCTTACCGGTTGGCATTACAATATCAAAAACTTTAAGATTATGATCTTTAACTCCAACCCAATAAACATTCTTTTTTAATTCAACCGCATTCATTTTAAAACCTCCATATTAAAACACATTATTTTTATCTTTAGTAGCAACTTTAGTGAGTTTCCCATTTGCGTAAATGGAAAGTTCGCATAAAGTTTTTTTATTTATTGAAAATCAATAGCTACTAAAAAGGTATATCTAAAAATCATTGATTTTGATATATATTATACTATACCGGCTTAAAAAATAAAATATATTTAATGATAAGGTGATTCTTAGACTCAGGTGGAGCCTGCTTATGAGGAATACCTCCCCCAGCTGAGTCTAAGAAGAGCCAATCCAGGGGCGTAGCAGCCGTTATTCTCCGCGTCAAGCGGAGGATTACGGATGGTAGCCATCGGCCTTTATTATTTTTTATCAATAATAATAATAGCAATAAATTACTCATAAACATATTATAGTATACAAGTTATTGGGAGAATATCATGGTTTTATCTTTATTTTTCTCTGTAATTGGAGTCCTGTTTTGCCTTATATTATGTGCACCTTATCCATATTATCCTCTTTTAATAGCGTTGATTTTAGCAGCAATACTACTATTATTTATTTTTAAAGAAAAAGCTAAACCTCAAAGCAAATATTGGTACATCTTCAATATTATTATTTTTTTTGTTTCATATTACATATGCAGTTTTATAATCTTTAAGCCTATTAAAAACAATTTCTCCTATGATATGAGTTTAGATAAAAATAAAAAGGCTGTCATATTCTATTGTGAAGGGGAAATGGAAAAGTATACCCCATACTATTCAAATTATTTTATGAAAGATTCAGCCTGCTATGTAAAACCTTTTAAAGCGCTGCAAATAAAAAAATATTATAAAAAAATTGGTGTAAATAAAAAAAACGAAGATTTACTTCATGTAGCTTCCTTAGTTAAAGATTCACTTTTAAGAAATTATCCATATTATTTTTATATTGCTTTTGATGGATATATCCCTAATATAAAAGATTCTATTTTCCAAGCACTTTCGGATGGATGCAAGAGTATTACAATAATAAACTACTCACAAAATAATAATTTAAATAAAATAATTGAAAACGATATAAACATGAAAATAATTGAAAAAAGCCAAATAAAAATAGCAATTACAAAGCCTGTAACTTCAGAAGAAACTTTTTGTAATGGTATTGTAAATAGGATTATATCCTTATCGGCAAAATATGATGGACTACTTTTAATTGGAGAGAATGATAATTGCAATATATTAATTAAAGAACTGCTTTTTCAATATGGATATAATGATAATCAAATACTTATTTCTAAGGATGTTGATTCTTCTATGGAATACTTTACAAATATAAATTGTAAAAACATTTTATATGTAGATATGATGCAGTCAAGCAGCGGTATTGAATCTGAAATCATTATGCCTGAAAAATTTTTAAAATATACAGATAGATTAAAAATCAGCGGGCTTAAAAGCTGGGGATTTAGCAATGAATATGTTAATGCTGCAATAAAAGTTTTTGTGGATGCGCAAAATTAAACACTAACACAATTCTGCAGTGCTGCATATTTTATTATGGCTATATATTATTCAATAAAGGGGATATCACATGAAAGGTCTTATAATTTGCATTGATAACAATTCTTTTCTTGAACCTTTAACATATACAACTCCAAAATATATGCTGCCAGCAGCTAATGCCCCCTTATGCGAACATATAATAAGGTCTTTATCTGAGGCAAATATAAGGGACATTGCTGTTATTATTCCTGATAATTTTAAAAACTTTATAAACAGCTTTGGCAATGATTTGAAATTTAACTGTAATATGAAATATTATTCTGTTAATAAATCTATAAGTGCTATGTATGCTCTTTTACACGCAAAGGATTTTATTAACGATGATTTAATCATTATTTTTGGAGATAATTATTTTGATTTTTCATTATCAGAGTATATAAATGTTTTTAATAAAAGCAATTACGATATTATGGTCTTGCTTAAAGAAACAGAAAATATATGGAATCATGATATAGCTGAAATTGAGGATAATAAAATTTTAAATATTGCTAATAAGCCTAAAATAACGCAAAGTAAATATGCATTATCCAATATTTATTTCTTTTCACGTTCACTGTTACGTTCTTTATCAAAGGGTAAATCTTTAAAATATATCAATCAGGATATTCCTCTTTTTATAAATCATACAGTCCACAGAGGAGGTAATGTTGGTTTTAAATTTATAGACACTACATGGATGAAAATAAACAGAACCAAAGACCTGCTTGAATGTAATAAGAATATACTATCTAAAATGAATCAAAACAGCATTATTAGCTTTGATGCCAGGATAATAAAAAGTGAAATTAAAGATAATGTTTCAATTGGCAAAAGAAGTATAGTAAAAAACTCCATAATATCAAATTCTATAATTATGGATGACTGCATAATTGATTCGGCAGTTTTAAATAATTGCATAGTAGGCAATTGTTCAAGCATTATTGGTAAAAATCAAATTATAAATGGTGTTTTTGGTGATAAATCAAACATACTTATTATGGAAAGCGAAAGTGAAGAATAAAAATTATTCTTCACTTTCTTTATACAAACTTTTTGCTTTATCACAAAACATTATCCCTTCCAGGTGATCTATTTCATGGCAAAGATCCCTGCAAAGAAGTCCTGAAGCCCTTACGCTTATTTTCTCCCCTTTTTCATTTAGCCCATTTACAATTACCTTTCTAGGTCTATCAACCATACCATAATATCCAGGGAGACTTAAGCATCCTTCCTCCCCTTCTACTTTTCCAAATTTAGCAGCTACAACTGGATTTATTAAAATCATAGGTTTCGCAATTCCATCTCTTAAATCGACAAATATAACCCTTTTATTTACTCCAAGCTGAGGAGCTGCAAGTCCAATTCCAGTTTCTGTGCTATAGAGAGTATCTTTTAAATCTTGCATAAGGTTTAAAGTCTCCTTATCTATTTTATCAATGCGTTTACTTTTTTTGCTTAAAGAAGGATACCCTCTCTTAAAAATTTCTCTTACTGCCATATTTATTACCTCCAATTAATTATGCTTAAATACTGACATATCATGTTCACCTATAAGCTCATTATACTTTTTATTAACATAGTTTTTTTGTTCCTGCGTTGCTTCCTTATAATCATTTATTTTGCTACATTCCACAATTCTATAAATAATCCTGTTGCCCTCCCTATATTTCAAATCATAAATAGGGGTTATATCTGCATCCTCTATATGGACGCCATCCTTATCCTTAACTACTGTAAAGTCAGCAATCAGCCCTACATCCGTGTATAAATACGTTTTCTCTGCCTCTTTAGGCCTTTGGGCTGAAAGAAAGTTCCCAAGGGAATAAATTATCCACACCTTTCTTCCATTTGAATCATACACTTCTGATTTTTTAGGTACATGAGGATGGCTTCCAATTACCATGTCTGCCCCCATATCTGCCACTTCTCTATATAGCCTGTACTGCTCGTCTTCGACTTTTCTTACATATTCATTTCCCATATGAAGCCAAACCATAACAAAATCACATTTCCCCTTAGCCTTTATTATATCATTTTTTATTTTTTCTTCATCAATATAGTTTACAGTTCCTTCAGGCGCAGGAATTCCATTTGTTCCATAAGTATAAGCAATAAGCGCCATCTTAATCCCATTTTTTTCAATATACGCAATTTTATCATCTTCAGGAAGCCCTGCTCCTGTTACTAATAAATTTCTTTTTTTAATCTCATCGAGATAGTTATAAAATCCTGCTTTACCAGTATCCATTACGTGATTGTTTGCCATTGATATAATATCAAAACCTGTATCTTTAAGCGCATCAAGGGCTGATGCAGGCGTATTAAAGCATGGGTAACCAGTTGGCTTCCATGTTGGATGCATTGAGCCTTCAAGGCAAACTGCTGCTACGTCAGAATTTATTATTCTTGGCTTAATATCTTCAAACATATAGTGAAAATCATATCCCTTGTTATTTCCTAAGTAAGCACTTTGAATTAACCCATCATGAAACATTATATCCCCTGCTATAGTAACTTTTGCTTTCTTTACCTCTTCAACCTTAACCTCCTGCGGTGGAGTCTCGGTACCTTTCACATCCTTAACATTTTTTTTACTTAAACTGTCACATGAGGATAATAAAAAAATAAATATAAAAGAAAAACATAAGGTTTTGGTAAGCTTTTTCACAATCACTCCCCCTATATTTGGTGCAGTGCCTGTTTGTCCATATACCACCAATTATTCTTTCCACTTTTATATCCCGATGGCTACCACCTGTAATCCTCCACTTAACGCGGAGAATAACGGCTGCTGCGCCCCTGGATTGGCTCTTCTAAGAATCACTTTATTAATTAATTTTTAATTATGATGTCTCCTAATATATTACCATTTTGATGAGTTCACTACAAGCTTTGATTTGCCAGTTTTAGGATCAACAGCAATCTTATCTGTCATAATTATCTCATAGCTTAAATTATTCATCGCTTTTCTATTAAGAAATTGATTTATTTGAGCCCTAATTTGTTTTTCATCTACATCCTTTCCTGCTACTTTTTCATATCTAAGAACAAATGAAGTATTGCTTCTTTTTTCAAATTGATATTTTTGAATTCCTTCAACATTTAAATCATCAATGAAAAGGGGATGTAAAAAGTCATCTTCTCCCTTTTCATTTATAAACCACATAAGATCTTCTGACCTTCCTACCACTCTTTTAACATGGGTATAAGGTAAAACTCCACTATAATTTTTATCAAATTCTTCCATAACATCATTGAGCTTATATCTTATAATTGGGAAATTTGGATTGTAAAGGGGAGTTATTATAAGCTTTTGGCTGTTATCCACTTCAACATAATTTAAATCATCAAATAAATATATACCCTTATAATAGCTGGTACCTGCTCCAATAAATATTGACTCTGTACAGCCATAGTGATCAATAACATCTGCGCCAAAAATATCTTTATAGTTTTTCATTTCATCGGCTAAAAGAGGCTCTCCCCCAGCAATAATTTTTTTAGGTTTTATATTTATTTTGCCGTTTTCTTGAAGCTTAGCTATTATATTTATGCATGAAGGATAGCCAGACAAATAACAGGGCTCATAATCTTCAATTTTACTTTTCCATTTACTCAATGGCTCTTTAGCATTGATTACAATGCTTTTACACCTATACTGCTTTAGTCCATAAAGGGAAAGAAGTGTACATGCATATCCGCTTCCAACTGAAGCAACATAAAGGCTTTTAATTGGAAAATCCTTTATTGTAATATTATTTTCTCCGCCTACGCTAAGCCTTATAAAGTTAGCTTCAAGTATATCAAGAGCCCTTTTTTCATACAAGAAAGTTGTAGGAAAACCCGTGGTGCTTCCTGATGAATGTGCCATATACATATCCTTAACTTTATGAAGCATTTTTTCTTTTAAAGCTTCTTCTTCAAACCTTTTCTTATTAATTTTTTTAGTTGAAATTTTAAATAAATTTTCTCTCACCATTTCCTTTGTTATTGGCGGTATATCCTCTATTTTTATATAATTTAAGTCATCATACTTTATACCATTCTTTAAATAGTACTCGTGGTAAAATTCTGAATTCTCATATGCATATTTTACAAGTTCTCTAAATTTATCCCCACTATATTTTAAAACTTCTTCCCTGCTCCATTTGTTATGCTTATAATACTCATTTCCAAACTTAACTAAATTATATACCATAAAATCACCACCTTACACATATGACTACCATCCGTAATGCCAAGCCCTCTTAGGTTGAGAATAACGGCTGCTGCACAATCCAGTTATTATGCAGCAGCCCGCCATTTAAAATAATTACTTTAAATATTTATCAAACCAATCAGTTATTTCTTGCAGCCTTCTCATTCTATGTTTTGGCTTTCCACTTCTGCTTAATTCATGATTTTCCCCCCTAAACATGCAAAGCCTTGCATCTACCCCATGATATTTAAGTGCTGTAAACATTTGAATCCCTTCTGCCAAATAGCATCTGTAATCCTGATCTGAATTAATAAAAAGTGTTGGAGTCTTAACCTTATCTGCATATTTAAGCGGAGAATGATCCCACAACTTTCCCATGTTGTTCCATGGTGTTGCTCCATTTTGATCCTCAACGAAGTAATAACCTATATCCGTAGTACAAAACTTAGATATCCAATTTGAAATACTTCTTTGTGATGCTGCTGCTTTAAACCTGTCAGTGTGTCCAATAATCCAGTTTGTCATAAAGCCACCGTAAGATCCACCTGTAACTCCAATTCTATCCTTATCAATAAATGAATATTTTTCAAGAACTGCATCTGTAAATTTCATTAAATCATCATAATCAATAGTTCCATACTTTCCTCTTATATCAGCAAATTCATTTCCTCTTCCATCGCTTCCTCTTGGATTACAGAAAAATACTGCATAGCCGTGATTTGCCCAATACTGCATTTCATGAAAGAAAACCTCTCCATATACAGTTTTAGGTCCTCCATGAACATCTAATATTGCAGGGTATTTTTTCCCATCCTCAAAATCTACAGGCTTTAAAATCCACCCTTCAATAGTAACCCCAGGTGCTGTTTCTACATTTATTCTTTCAGGTCTTGACAGTTTTTTATCGTAAATTACCCAGCCGTTAAAATCAGTAATTTGCACTTCCTTCTCATTGTCTATTTTGTATAATTCCTCAAGCTTCAGTCGCCTCATAGCAATCATTATTACGTCTCCATTTATAACATCAAAGCCGTCTACTGAACCTTTTCCCTTTGTTATCTTTTTAATATTCCCGTTTTCATCTATTCTATTTATATAAGAATTGTCCATTTCTGTAGTAATAAAATAAATATATCTTCCATCTTTTAATATATGCTGCGAATTTCCATACCTTGAATCCGAACCTACTGAATCCCAAGTGCTAAAATCCTTGCCCTCTGTTAAGCATATTGTTTCATTAGTTTTCATATCCATTTTATAAAACTTACTGTTTTCATTAACGCCATAATTTTTCATGCTGCTTCCAAGAAAAATTAAAGTTTCTTTAGACATAAAATTTACATATTCATAATTAAAATATTCATAAGGTGATACTTTTTTAAGTTCCCCAGATTTTATGCAATATATATAAATATCATCATTTAAAGGCATTTTACCTTTATAGCTGTTAGCTATAAATACGATTTCTGTCTTATCTGCACTTAAATTAAAGTTTAATACATTAGTGTATTCATCTGTAATAGGATTTAAAAGATTTTTTTCTGTATTGTATATATATAGCCTGTTTCTATTTTTATTTGTAAATCCATCACCATTGCTCCAAAATGGGATTTCATCTAATACTTCATAATCCTTTTCATCCTTAATTTTTTTTGCCTGTTTCTCTCTTTCTTTGCCTTCTAAATCGTTTAAGTTTACCTTATTTATATTATATTCCCCTATAATTAAAAAGTTATTTTCATCAATTTGCCTAATTGCTTCTACCTTTAATGGAATCTTAAAAGCTTTTTCTGCTTCTCCTCCATTTATGTTTATCCTATAATACTGAGTAAATATTTCTCCTTGGTCAGCCTTTTCCCTGTCATTTTCATCCCTTATGGAAGGGAAAAGTATATTTTCGCAGTCATTTAGCCATATAAAGCTTGTCTCTTTTCCAAAAGAAGTAAGCTTATTATAGGATTCTTTTTCTATATCATAAATCCATAGATTTGAAAGATAACAATTTTCTTCTACATCCATTCTGTGCACTATAAACCCGGCCTTTTTACCATTTGGCGAATATTTTACTCCAGATAAAAATTTGTACTTAGTAAAATCATCAAGTTTAAGATTTTCCATAAATATCCCTCCCAAAATTTTTTCAACTATAATTTTATTATACTATAGAATTGTAAAAATTCTATTGTTGTTCAAAAAAGGTATTACTAAATATCATTTTTAGCCGATATATAAAGTAGTCTAAAATTATAATTGTAGAGGTGATTGTAATGGATTTTGAAGAATCGTTCCTAAAAAAAGTAAATTTTACGGTATTATCAATTTGTTGGGTTATTTTATTAATATTATTACCTGGTTTTTATTTTGTATATTATAACGGCATACAAGACATCGGGTATTGTGCTGTAAACTCTGTTATTGCTTTATTATCAGTAATTGCAGCAAACATAATTTATCTAAAAAACAAAAGCAGCAAATGGATTAAATACATAACTTTTATTGGATTTTTTATTCCATATATAATAATAATGCTTACAGTAAAAGCAACATTATCTTTTATATTTATTTTCCCACTGCTATGTCTTTATACAATATACTTTGATAAAAAATTTATCTATTCAGCAAGCATTTCAGTAGTCATTTTAAATGTAGCAGCATTTTTATTGAATATTAAAGGCACTAAATTAGATACTGAGACTGCGTTTATGTATATACGTCAATTTGGTACAATTATAGCGTATATATTTTGTTTATATGCTGCAGTAAAATCAGCTAGTTCCCTTAAGGAAAATTTAATATCAAAGCTGTCTGAATTTGAAGAGACAGATAAAAAGCAAAAAGAAATGACAAAGGATATATTGAATACAGTGAAAACAATTGATAAAGATTCTAATGCCATAAATGAAATTACTGACAAAATAAGAAGTTCATCTGAAGAAGTATCCCATGCAGTTCAAGAAATATCATCAGGGGCTTCAAATACTGCTGAAAATATACAAAATCAAGCAACCCTTTCAGATGAAATAAATGATAAAATAATAGAAACAAATCAAATATCTGAAGAAATGTCCAAAGCTTCAAATCAAACTTCTGAAAGATTAACAGAGGGAGTAGAAAAAGTTAATGAACTAACTTTAAAAACTGATGAAGTAAATAAAATTAATAATGATGTATATGATACCATATTAGAATTAAAAGAAAAATCTAATATGGTAAATGAGATAACTGAAATGATTACAGAAATTGCAAATCAAACAAACCTTTTAGCATTAAACGCAGCAATTGAAGCAGCAAGAGTTGGCGAACAAGGGAAAGGATTTGCAGTTGTTGCAGAGGAAATAAGAAAGCTAGCAGAGCAAAGCAAGGAATCTGCTTCTAACATTTCAAATATAATTACTGAGCTCCAAAATGGAGCAGAAAAATCAGTACAAGCAGTTGACACATTAAAAGCAGCAAATGAATCACAATATAATCTGGTAAAGGAAACAAATGAAGTATTATCAACTATCGATGAAAATACAAAAGTGTTAAGTGAAAAAATTTCAAGTGTATATGAAAAGGTTGGCAATATGCTCGAAAGCAATAAAAAAGTTGTTGGAGTAACATCAAGTGTATCTGCTATATCTGAACAAACTATGGCCAATGCTGAGGAAGCTGCTGCTATGACAAATGAGCATATTGAACAAGCTGTACAAGCACAAAAGCTTGTATCCGAGCTTTTAGAAACCTCTAAACAAATTAGTAAATATATAGATAAATAAAACCAAAAGAGCTTGTCTCAAAAATAATATGCTCCCCCTTATGACAGACAGATAAGATCCGTTTATCATAAAGAGGAGCATATTACTTTTAAGGTATCACCTTTTTAATTATATCTCTCTTGTTTCTTTTTTTAAGAATTCTTTTTCATCTGTATTTAAGTATGGTGATAAAAGCTCATATACTTTCTTGTGATAGCTGTTTAACCAGCCTTTTTCTTCCTGAGTAAGCATATTTACATCTACTCCATCAAGATCAATTGGGCAGTATGTTATAGGTTCAAATCTCATGAACTGTCCAAATTCTGTCTTTTCATCTTCGATTACAAGCATATCATTTTCTGTCCTTATTCCATATTTACCCTCAAGATAAATTCCCGGCTCATTAGTTATAATCATACCCTTCTCAAGCTTTATAAAATTAGGTACTGGGCTGAACCTTTGTGGAAGTTCATGTACATTTAAGCAGTAGCCAACGCCATGACCTGTCCCGCATTTGTAATCAAGACCGTACTCCCAAATTGGCTTTCTTGCAAGTACATCCAAATTAGAGCCTGTAGCACCATATAAAAATTTAACTGAACTTAGTGCAATATTAGCCTTTAAAACAAGAGTAAAATCTCTTCTCATTTCATCTGAAATATTTCCAAGAACAAAAGTTCGTGTAATATCAGTAGTTCCATCAAGATAATGTGCTCCTGAATCTATAAGTAAGAATCCACTATCTTTAATTTCATACTGAGTTTCTCTTTGTGCTTTATAATGCATCATTGCTGCATGATCCATATATGCACAAATTGTATCAAAGCTTAGCTCAAGGAAGTTTTCACCCTGTCTTCTATACTCCTCGAGCTTATCCTCTGCGTCAATTTCAGTTATTTTTTCTTTTCCTACATTCTTTTTAAGCCAATATAAAAATTTAACCATGGCAACGCCATCTCTAACCTGACAGTTTCTATAGTTCTTAATTTCAATTTCATTTCTTACAGCCTTTATCATTGTTGAAATATTAGGCTCATCAATTATTTCAATACCTGCTGGCATAGATTTATACAGCCACTCACTGGTTTTGTCACCGTCTAAAAGAACAACTCTTTCTTTTTTTAGCTCCTTTAAAAACTTACCTACATCTTCATAATCATGCAATGTAATGCCATCATGTTTAAGCTCATCTCTAGCACTATCAGTCAGCTTAGTTTCATCAATAAAAAGATGAGCAGCATCCTCAAAAATTACAGTATATGAATAGAAAACAGGGTTAATTGGCACATCGCTTCCTCTTAAATTATAAAGCCATGCAATATCATCAAGCTGAGTTAAAAGATAAACATCTGCCCCTTTATCTTTCATTTCCTTCCTTATTTCATTTAACTTTTCTGTTCTTGGTTTCCCAGCAAATTTTAAATCATGTATAAAAACATCCCCCTTAGGAATAGAAGGCCTGTCTACCCACAGTTTATCTATAAGATCATAATCTGTATTTATCTTTATTCCCTTTCTGCTAAATAGCTTATTCATTTTTAAATAATCTGAATGTGAAAAAAGTTTCCCATCAAATCCAACAGTATTTCCATAATGAAGTGAATTTTTAATAAATTCCATATAAGTTGGAACCTCAGGTTCTCCCATTTTAAAAAGTTTTATTTCTGAGTTTCTTAGCTGCTTTTCAGCTTGAATAAAATATCTGCCATCAGTCCATAGTCCTGCTTCATCTAAAGTGACAACTACAGTCCCTGCAGAACCAGTAAAACCTGAAATCCATTGTCTGCATTTAAAATGCTCTGCTACATACTCACTTTGATGATCATCAGCACTTGGAATTATATAAGCATCAATTCCTTTTGCTTTCATAAGTTTCCTTAAATTTTGAACTCTTTCTTTAATTGTCATGTAAATTCACCGCCTTTATAATAATAAAAAAATTTAAATAACTATTTAATAGGTAAAAGAAACAGTACCGAGAAAAAATGACATATGCTGCCACCTAATACAAACAAATGCCATATCGGATGACTGTATGGTATATTATCTTTTGAGTAAAAGAAAGCACCTACAGTATATATAATTCCCCCAGCTATAAGCATAGTAAAGCTTTTTCTTGGCATTAGAATATAAAGTTTTTTAAATGAAAAAGCAACAAACCATCCCATAAGTATATAGATTATTGTAGAAACCTTGCCAAGTTTTCCATCTTCAAGCTCTGAATGTTTTCCAAGAACAATAGCTTTAAAAACTATCCCTACAATTGCAAGACCCCACTCAATTCCAAAAATTGTCCATCCTAAGGGCCCTCTTAAAACTGTTAAAGTATAGGGGGTATATGTCCCTGCAATTAATATGAAAATTGAAGAATGATCAAAAACTCTTAAAACTTTTTTTGCCTTTGGCGATTGTATACTATGATATAAAGTTGAAAAAAGGTACAGGATAATAAGTGAAACACCAAATATTGTAAAGGATACTATATACCATGCATCGCCATATTTTGCAGAAGCAACAATAAGAATTACCAGTGCAGCAATTGACATAAGTGCCCCAATTCCGTGAGTTATTGAATTTGCAATTTCTTCACCCTTAGTATAATACTTCTTTCCCATAGATGCCTCCTAAATCTTATTATTTATTTTCATAATATAACTTTATATCAATTAGTCAATAAAAACATCTAGTACTTTTTTCTGATTGTGTTTGCTACATTTTGCTTTCTTTATGCTTTTTAGGTGGAACAATAAAATAATTAATTAAAACTGCAATGATTATACCAATAAATGTATCAATAGTTCTGTATATGCTGTACAAAAGTGGATCTTTACCGTTTAAATTAATCATAATTGATAAAAATACTATGCAAGCAATACTTGTAGATTGGTTCCACTTAAAAGTATTGCACAAATATATAATTATTATAATTCCTACCCCACATAAAAACGCATTGCCTGGATAAATAAGTGCAAAAATATATCCGATAGCTGCACCTAAAATAGTACCATACATTCTATTTCTTCCTGCTTTAAAAGAAGCTTTTACAGAGCTTTGCATTGAAATAATTGCAGCTATGGCAGTATAAAAAGGGGACTGCAGCTTCATTAAGTTAGCAATAATAATAGAAATAGTTACAGCCAATGCTGTTTTTATGTTTCTCATCCCTATCTGCATTTAATCACCACATATCTAACAAAATTTATATATACTATATTATATTGAAATCCAATTTAAATCAATTGGACTCAATGCATAGGATATTATTACTGCAATTAAAGCTTTAACATACCATGGTGTATCTTTGTGTTTAAATGCAAGATATAAAACATAAAGCTCTTTTTTAGCTTTATTTCCCTTTTCCTTTAACTTTTCTAAATTTATTCCTTTCACTCTTCATCTCTTCTATTACTTTATTTAATACAAGCAAATATTATTGCAATGCATCCTTATAAGTACATTTTATCATGAATTGTGAAACCTATATATACAATAAAAAAATTAAAATTTAAACAAAAAAAAGGACTCCACAGCTCAAATGTTTATTCTAAGGTTTCTATGCCAAGTGCGCAAGAATAATTTTAATTGAGCTGTGGAATCTATTTATATATTCCCCGCTTTTTTATTTTTTTATACATATGTTAAAAAATATTTATTGCCTTTCTATTATTTTTCCTATATACACTGTTATTAAAAAATCTGCAATTTCATATATGTTTTAATGGGTCCCAAGTGTTCCAAGGGTTCGGCATCTTTTTTCCGTTTTCATAAATACAAAGCTGCCAAGAGCCATAAATACAACCATAAATATCAGTATTAGAATAAACTCAGTCTTAAGGGGCATAATTGGTGTCTGGCCAATAAGAATTGCCCTGCTGCTGTCGTAAATGTATGTTAAAGGAATTGAAAGCGATATTGTCAGAAAAAACTTTGGTAATACCTTTATTGGGAAAAAGCTCCCTGATAATGCTGAAACAAGAGAACTTGTAATATCAATTATTCCATTTGCCTCTTTGGCTAACAGTACAAGTGATGCAATTATAAGCCCAAGTCCAAGCATTCCTATAATTCCAGGTATTAAAAATGCAATTTCTTCTAATATATTTGGAGTTATTTTAAAACCAAATATAAAGTGACATATAACTCCAGTTATTATTATTTCAAGAGTTGAAACTACAAAATTAAAAGTACTTTTACTAGTCATTAATACAATTCTACTAACTGGCGCACTCCAATTTGACTCTAAGACTCCTTCCCGCATTTCATTTTTTAGTGAAAACCCCATAGTCCAAAATACAGTCTCAACATACCTAGTAATCATATAACCTGTAACCAAAAATCCTATAAAATCTGAATTTCCAGTATACTGTTCAAATCCCGGAAGCTTCCCTCCTGTTTCAAAGCTTTTGCCCATAAAATAAAAAGGTGCAAGCCACATTATAGGTTCAAATAAAGTCATAATGAAATTAACAGGATATCTGAAATATATTTTCATAGTAGTTAAAAATCTTGCTTTAAAAACCAACCAGTTTTTTTTCATTCTATCTCCTCCTAAAATCTATCAAGGGAGCCTGCTTCTTTAACTCCATTTTCAACGCTTATAAATACCAATCTTCCAATTATCATATATACTATTCCTTCAATAAGACATATTAAAATATTCCCGCTTGCTCCTTTTATTCCTGAATCCATAAGCATAACCTGCCTTGCTGCTTCAATTCCAAATGTATATGGGATAAATTTTGCCATAACTTGCATAAAATACGGCATAACTGAAATTGGAAAGGTTATACCACAAAGAATCATCATTAGGCCTCTTGCAACATTTACCGCTGCATTAACTTCCTTTAATTTTAATACGAGAGAGGCAAGTATTGTACCTATTCCATATATTCCAGGGACTAATGCAGCAAATACTAATATCCATGAAAATATATTCCCAGTAAAGTGAATCCTATAAACAAATCTATATTCAAGTATAGATGCTACAACACTAATAACCACTGTAACAAAGCTTATAACTGATCCCCCAATTAGTATGTCAAATTTATTTATGGGGCAAAGCCAATTGGACTCAAGGGTTCCTCTTAGCTGCTCATCCCTTAAATAGCTGCCGTAATTCCACATGGTAAAGTTAACCATCATCCAAATCATTGATCCAATTACAAGATAACCAACAATTTGATCTGTTCCAGCTTTAGCTGCAAAACTTTGAAATCCTTCGCCGCTTGGTCCTGCAAGCCCATTTGCAGATAAAATATAGGCTAAAGGAAATATAAGAGGCCATATGAATAGTTCGATAATCCATGTTGGGTACCTTACCATCTGCGTTAGGTCCTTCTTAGCAACTGCTGCTACCGCTCTTATTTTCATATCATCACCTACTCCCTTAAACTCTTTCCTGTTAGATTTATAAAAACATCTTCAAGAGATGGCTCAAGAACATTAAAATTTAATATTTTTCTATTGTTAGCTAAAATGCACTCTATTATCTTCTGAATAATTTCATTCCCATCCATATGATGAACAGTTAATGTGCAGCATCTTTTTTCACTGTTGTAAGCTGATACAACATTATTTACTTTATTTATATTCTTTAAATTATTTATAAGCTTTTCATCACTATTTTCAACGTCAATCTTAACCGTCTTAACATCATTCATACTCCTCTTTAATTTTTCAGGAGTATCAAGGGCAATAATCTTCCCACCATCCATTATGGCAATTCTATCCGATAAAAAATCTGCTTCTTCCATGTAATGTGTTGTTAAAAGAACCGTTCTTCCTTCCTTTTTTATATCCAGTATTATTTCTCTTAAATTAAGTGCCGATTGGGGATCAAGCCCAAGAGTCGGCTCATCTAAAAGAACAACAGGAGCATTTGGAATAAGTGCTTTCCCCAAAGCCACCTTCTGCTTCATCCCTGTTGAATATTTTTCTACTAATTCATCTGCCTTATCAGAAAGGCCCAGCCTTTCTAAAATTTCATTTGTTCTATTTGATGCTTCTTTCTTTGTAAGTCCATATAATGCTCCAAAATACTCAAGGTTTTCTCTTGCTGTAAGTTTCCAATAAACACTTCTATCGCCTGCAAGCACTGTCCCAATATTTCTTAGTGCTTCCATAGGCTCCTTGTCCACATCTTTTCCCATAACTTTTATAACTCCTGAAGTTGGTCTTAAAAGTCCAGTTATCATTTTTATTGTTGTAGTTTTTCCTGCACCATTAGGTCCTAAAAGTCCAAATATTTCTCCCTTATAAATATCAAAACTTACACCCTGTACTGCCTTAAATTCACTTTTAACTGTTTTTTTAAAAAGTTTTTTCTTTTTACTTGTAAAGGTTTTATGGATATCAATAACCTCAACTGATTTTTCCAAATAAATCACCCCCATCATATTTTAGCCATATATGGTATTTGCTTTTCTTTATTTATATTATAATATATTTTAAATATAAGTCAATATTATAATTAATTATTTTAATTAATTAGTTATAATATATTAATTATATTAATCCATGAATTAATTTCTGTGATAAAGTTTAATAAATATACCAAATATATATCATGCAATCCTGCATATAATATATCACATAGTACAATGCAACACAATATACCATTTGTTATTTGAAAATAATATAATATAATATATATATAATCTATTTAGGAGGATTTCATGAAGAAAGAAAATTTCACACTCATGTTAAAACATATATTAAAGTTCATAGTTATTGGTATAATTGCTTCAGCAATAACAATTATTATATGTAAAATTTGTGGTGTAAAAGAGCCTTTAACTTTCAGCAATATTCTCACTTATATTGGAACTGGATTTTTTTTAATAGGCGTTTCAGGTATTATTGGCTCCCATAAAGCTTTAGGATACTATAGTTTTTCCCATGAATCAAAAAAAGACTTAGAAACGGCTAACAAAAGCTACTTTGTATTTATCAACAATACAGTCATAGCTGTTATATTTTTCATATGTGCAGCTCTTGTTTGGAATTTTAAAATTATTTTCTAAATATAACAATAAAAAAGATTACCATAAGGAGGTAAAAATATGGATGTTTTTGACGCTATAAAAAATAGGAAAAGCATAAGAAAATATTCAAACAAACCAATTGAAAAGGAAAAAATCGATAAAGTATTGGAAGCTGGAAGATTAGCTCCTTCAGCAAAGAATAGACAGGAATGGAAGTTTATTTTGGTTCAAAATAAGGAGCTTATAGAAAAGCTTTCAGTTGCTGCCCTTTATAATCGGGCCTTTGTTGCTGAAGCTCCTGCTATTCTTGCAGCAGTTGCAACTGAACAGGACTATGTAATGAAATGCGGCCAGCATGCCTATACGGTTGACCTTTCTATTGCCATGAGTTTTATGATACTTGAAGCTGAAGAGCTTGGACTTGGAACTTGTTGGCTTGGTTCTTTTGATGAAGAGCAGTTTAAAAAGGTACTTAATATTCCTGATGGAATGAGAGTTGTTGCAATTACTCCAATAGGTTACCCTGCAGAGGATCCTGCCCCTAAACCAAGAAAGCCTATTGAAGAGGTAGTATCATATGATGGGTTTTAATGTGGTTGCCACAAAGTGCCAGAGAAGCCTAGGTATTTCGTTTGTTTGATCGATAGGTAGGGAACGGTCTTGACCGTTCCGTTGATTGACGGGCGAAATTTTGGGGAACGGAACAGTACCAACACCCAGTAACAATTCCATTCTGCGGCATTTGCAGGATGATCTAAATTTGGTGGGCGGAACGGTCAAGACCGTTCCCTACAGCTTGTCTGGCATTTTCTACCTTATGTACATTTAGGTGCCTGTACATTTAGGTGCCTGTACATTTAGGTGCCTGTACAT
>ENA-UOOM01000794-UOOM01000794.1-fermentation-metagenome-genome-assembly--contig:-NODE-794-length-33366-cov-108.364564_pt1 | contig 33366 bp, 39 predicted proteins | sample MGYA00245781_ERZ724031 | MGnify/ENA primary metagenome ERZ724031 (study PRJEB28704, sample SAMN03018317) | fermentation metagenome | biome: anthropogenic terrestrial biome; feature: soil... | reverse complement strand
CCAGGTTGTTTTGTTCATTTTTTATCAATCCTTTTACAGTTGTTATATTATAGTTCTACCTACTCCCTTATAAATGTAACTATCACTATTTATATTATCCTGGGATAAAAAATACTAAAAAAATAAAATCCAAAAAAAGTGGAGGTGTGGGTAACCCCAAAAACCATAAAAGGTTACCCTTCTTTCACAACAAGGTAAAAGATGAAATCCAAAGAAGCCAAATAATAATATACAATATCCCCATATAAATAGGTTTGCTTTTAATTAACTGTATTTTTCATAAGCAGCCCATGGTGGTTCTCGATGTACTAATTCATGGGTACGACTACACCATGATTCACCCACCGCGTAACTATTTTCTGCTATAGCAGCACCATCAACAATAACCCCTGGAAATGTTTTAATCGGTCCATACTGCTTTTCCCGGAGCTGTACACTTTTCCCTTGAAATTCTCCACCATTAAATAATACAACAGCATGATAAACATCCAATGAAGTACATCTTAAAGCCCAAATAGTCACTTGATCATAGATTTTCATCTGTTTACCCATCTCTGCTAAATACTGGGCTATATCAACACAATTTACTTGATTTACTTCACCAACATACAATCCTTTAACATTATTTACTATAGCATTTTCAACCTGTTTAAGTGATTTTTTACTATTATAATATATTGGACTGCTATACTTCACAAATGGACGAATAATCTTATTACACAATTCAGATATGTTTTTAAATTTAATACCTGTCCTATTCTGTAAGTTAGTTTGCATAACACTAATAACTGGTGGTGTATACGTACCAAATGGTGTACAACTTACATAATTAGGTAATCTACCATTAAGGAAAAAGAAATTTAGGATTTTAGATGAAATATAAATCAGATCAACATAAGGTATATCTCCCAAAATTGAATCTGCATATTTGGGAGATATATTTTTTTTCTCAATAAACTTAGATACTCTATCTGTTAAATCTATATAACTTTTTTTATCTAATTGTCCCGCTTTGTATCCACCTTTTATTATGGTTGCTGCTTTAACTGTTCTTTGTGTAATAGAATTTATGTTGGTGTTTGTTATTAATTTGGTTGCCAGGTATAAATAATCAGATATGTTTACTTTAATTCCATTGATCGCTACATTATTAGGTATTCTGTTGTGTTTTTCCATAAATTCCTTAATTCTCTTCCCGGCTTCTGCTATCTGTACTTTTGTGTAATTTACCATCGGTTTCATCTCCTAATACTGTTTTTTTAAATAAAATAACTATCTTGTCACCATTTATCCAGACATAAGCAAACATTACTAATGTATCCAATCCAATAAAAATCCTTATACTGGCATTAATCATATTATAATTTGGTACTTGTATCAAAAAAACATCTACCAATAATATTAAAAAACCATTAAGCAGATTAAGGACAGCCCAAATAAACAATAATACACTAAATATTTTTAAATCGAACAGCATAATAATCACAACACATGAAAGGCGGCAAGAACACCTACAATTACTCCTGTGGCTGATATAATTCCAAGTATTATTTTTAATATTAAATTTCTTTTATCCCTTTTTTCCTTTTTTTGCTCTTGTACTACATACATACTCTCGCTTTTGAAATTATTAAATCCTGCATCCACTTTATCTTCAATTTGTTTTAATCCATTGGTTACTTTGTGATCTATATTGTCCATATCTTGTCTTCTTTCTTTCCGGTTATCTTCTAATTTTTCATCCAGTTTCTGGTAATCTTCCCTTATATTGGTTACTAATTGGTGATAATCATTCCTTAATTGGATTATATCCTTGCCTTGTTGTTTATTATATATTTTGGATATCCTTATCTCTTCTTTTATATCCTCTATTTCTTGGTTTTGTATCCCTAATTTCTTTTCTATTTCCTCCTTGAGCATATTAATATTACGATCTATACTATCCAATTTATCCTTAAATTTGATTACTTTCCCAAGCCAGTATTCTTGTGTTTGATCGTGTAAATGTATCATGTCCTTGACATCTTTTGGTTCCTTGGATAATTTAGGTACACTATCTTTATCTATATTTTCCAGTATAATCTCCCTCCTATCCGACCAGTTAGTTCTTTTTTTTGTTTTAAATTTTTTTTATCAACTCATAATTTAAGTGTCTGGCTCTATTACCAATTTTACAGTAACTAAATTTGTTTATATAGAAACCAGATTCTTGTATTACTCGTTCAAGTTCTCCCCTGCTATACTGGTATATATGTTGGTCGATTGTACTGAAATCAGGTTTATCTATATCTCCAGGATTGGGCATTTGCCCTACATGACTATAAAAACCATTAAGATATCCCCATTCAACACTATCTGGTGTTGATAAAAAAAGCTTACCGTCATCTTTTAATATTTCATGTAACTTTTCCATGGTGGGTACTGGATTAAAGTATAAATGTTCAATCACTTCTGTAAATATAATCCTATCATAATGTTTGGGATGGTAAATTTTATCCATATTTACTTCAATATCCATTAATTCATAGTTTAATTCAAAATGCTGTACCATTTCCTGGCTCATATAATTAATAGCATCAATACAGGTTACATCACAATTGTATAACATTTTAGAAAATACACTTAACGTACCATGACCACATCCTACATCAAGAATATTATTTATATCTGCATTTTGACTATCTTCAATTATCCATTTGGCTACATGATACCAATAATAAATCTCCTCTATCCTATAAGCTGTCTTATAATGTTGTTTAGCAAAAGGTTCCATACTATCCTGTACTTCATTAAGAACTACTAACCAATCCATAATTTCACCCCTCATACAAATATTTGATCAATAAATCTTTTATTAATTGCTACTGTCAATTCATCACCATTTTCATAATTAAACATATCTTTTAATCCGTATTCTGATATTATCTCTAATTCTTTAGTAGTATTTCCTTTTAAATACGTTAATATTCCATAAACTAATAATCCGTTTATTGACATTGGAAATATCTTATAATAAGTAGATACCAAACTTAAATTTTTAAATTTCACTAATTTTTCCAGTGTAACATTTAATGTACCTGGATAAAATCTTTTATATGTTGTTTGGAATAATCCTTCACTAATATCTTCACTGATAACTTGTGATGCTACACCACAACCATTATGGATCTTACCTTGTAATTTAATGCTATTTTTATCAGTATAAAATAGTGGTCTATCATGTTCTATATTTAAATTAAGTTGTATTGGATTACAATCCTGTAAATAATCCCATATCACCATCTTATTATGGGGGTTGGATATTACATCTTCCTCTGGATAACTTACTTCAAATATCACCTTACCATTACCCATAGTAAAATGATTCATTACTTGTATTGGATCTTTAAAATGATGTAATACACTCATCAACAATACCAAATTAAAATCATATTCTTTATCCAGGTCTATTAACTGCTTTTCATCCATATACTGATGAAATAAATGTACATTTTCTAATTGATTTTGATCTACAATCCTTGGTAAAAAATTATTATAATCCACCATATAAACATCATATTCTGGATTATCTTCTGCTATCCTGAAACCAAAATATCCATTGTTAGCACCAAAATCCAGTATCTTTAAAGGCAACCCTTTATATGGTCGTAAATAATTTTTAATACATTGGTATCTTTGTTCACATTCTCGATTACCTTTCTTTTTTACCTGTCCTTTTATCCAAATATCTTGATAATCATAATGATTATTCATAATTATCCCCATTTTGCTTTATGTTCAACAGGTATAGTAGGATCACAATAAAGTTTAAATCCACTCTCTTTTGCAGCTACACAAAATTCCCAATCCTCACCCTTCTTATGAGCTTTATATCTTATACCCGCATCCAATACTTCCCTTTTCATAAGGTAACAAGCACCAGTTATATCCACTTCAAAAAGTTCCCCTGGTTGGATCTGATATTGAAAATAATTGTATACACCCCTATTATCTTGCATATATTTACGATAATTATAATTATCCACACCAAATACTGTACCATTCCACACCAAACAACTAATAATATCTTTATGATGACTTAATAACTGTTTAAGTGTTTCTGGGGGAAATAAGATATCGCTATCAACACTGAAAAAATAATGAAAAGGATATGGTATTATATATTTTAAAAATAAGTTTCTTACCACTGCAAATAATGTGAAATCCCTTTTATCCCTTAACTGGCTATCAATTTTACCTTTGTATACCTTTTGCTTTTCAAAATATAATATGTTAAAATACTTTTCCCGATGCTTTTCCATCCATTCTTGTATAATCTTTCCCGTTTGGTCACTGGTATTATTAACAAAAAAGGCAGGTATCAATTTATCTTTTGGATAATCTAAATTATAGATACATTGTAGATACTCTTTAACTATAAAATCCCTATTTTGTATTGGACATCCAACACAAACTACTGGCTGCTCCATACATTCAACCTCTCCAATAATGGTTTACAGTTATTAATCCAACTATGTCTATTTGCTAAAACCTGTCTTTCAACTTTACCCTTATTACCCTTCTTTTTTTCATCCATGGCAAGACCTATACTTTTTATATAATCTTCCCTGCTTTCACACCAATAAACACTACTAAAATTAGTTTCTGGTAAAGCTGTACTCACCACTGGATTACCACTCGCCAGGTACTCCCAAAATTTTAACGGATTACAGGCATCAGCAACAGGTGTATGTGGAATAAAAGGTAAAGTACATACATCCATATAATTAATCCAACCAGATAATTCTTCATATGGTTTATGCCCCAAGAAGAAAAGATTATCTGGTGTTTTAGATAATTTAAGGTTATATTCTAAACCCAGGATTACAAAGTTATAATCTGGATATTCCCAACAAGATTTGTATAATAATTCTATATCAATCCAAGTAGCAATAGCACCACTAAAACCAACCACCGGATTTTTACGTTTAAATCCATCCACTTTTAATTTCCGATATGGATTTCTTCTTTTCCTTTGGAAATGTTTATAATCAACACCATTAGGTACATGAATAACATTATCATTGTATTCCAATGCGTCATCATATAATTTCTTGGCACTTGCCATTACCAGATCTGCATCTTTTATACATTTTTCCCAGTTATCTTTCCATGGTTCAAATTCATCTACCGGCGCATCAATAACATCAAAAATAGTATATTTCGATTTTATACTTTTAACATAATCATAATGTAAAGGATAACTATAATATATTATATCTGGTGTTAATCTCAACTGCTTACCATATGGTACAATAAATAAATTCTCCTCCACTTCCTCCATATCTTTGTTATGATATTCTCCATCTATAAATGGTCTATGGTTCATAAAATAACAAGTATGCCCCTGGGCTGCTATTACCTTCAATATATGGTTGGGTCTTTGAAATAATAAATTCCAATTTACCGTTGGGGGATATAATACTATCAAAACAAATACACCTCCAAAGAATAAATATCACTTATAATAATATAAATATGTACTATTGTAAAGCAACCAAACCAATAAAATTTGGAGAAACCGTATTAACTATTTCTAAATTACTATTCATCTGACATAAATCACCATTAGGTTTAATAAAATAAATATAATCTCCCATGGTAGTAATTACTCTGGGAGGATTATAATCAAAACTTACTCTTTTAATTAAAGCCCCTGTAACTGAATTAAACAGATTAAATTTACAATTAGCCCAGGATGCACTAATCTTATTAACAGCCAAAACATTACCTTTATAATTATATAATCTCGACTGTTCCCCTCCACTATCATCTATAGTTAAAGCAATATTATGTAAACTGGTAGGCAATGGTGGTCTTAATATATTAGTGGCTCTCTTTTCTAACATCCTATAATGATTATCTACTATCCAAAGATAATTATCTAAATATAAACATTCTCTTTTATCCCATCCAAAGATACCATCAGCAACCAGGATATTTAATTTACTATCTGTTGGATGGGAATAATGATCAATAGTAGGTTCATGATCAATCTCATAAATCGAGATCGTAGATCCGCCCCCACTTGCTACCATCACAATAACTCTGTTATTATCATTATAAGCTACAGCATTAGCATATTCTATTATATGTTCATTAATCACTTCTAAATCCATATTAAATAATTGTAATCCAATTTTATTTGTTCCAGCTACTTGAAATCCAGTAACAATAATATAGTAATCAGTTAATGTTTGGGCTATGCAAATATGGTGTCCCCCTTTTTGTGTTGGGAAATAAGGATTAATAGTATCTGGTAGATCTACACTTCCTTTAACACTATGTTCTACATCTAACAATTCCATATTCTCATCATAAAAAAGGTACTGATTATCACTATTACAAACCATGATCACAGCATCATTATCCTCTTCAACTTGTACCTTAACCAATTTTTCATTAATATTATCTATCAAATAATAATATCCTTCTTGATAAACACCAAAAGTAAATGGTCTTAACTGCTTATAACCCGGACAACCAACCTTATCTACCATGTTCTTTATCTCCTCACAAACCATAAACTACTACAACCAATATGTGTTGGGGCATCTGTAATAATTTGTATTTGCACTTGATTTATACCATAATTTAGGATAGAAGTAATCTCAAAACATGGAATAGGTCCTATAACTCCACCAACTATATTGTGTTTTTCGATAGTGCCTTTTGGTCCAGTAACTCGGATTATATCATCGACCCATATCTTATCTGTAGATATATCCGCAGTTGGTGATGATACAATCCAAACTTTACCACATTTCCAGTCAACCGTAAATGTTCCCAAATTATCAACAGTACCTACTGAAGCACCTCTACTATATCCATCACTAATCTTTGTTGAAATAATCGGACATTCACCACCAGTTATTGCTATCACTTCTTTAAAACCATCTGTATTAGGAGATAATGATAATGGATAAATTATTGCTCCATTATCTTCTTTTGGTACGCTTTTACCAGTAGTTACTATTGTTCCGTCTGGTAATTGAAATATACTAATGTCATCCCCTACTTCTGGTATATCTCCCCTGGGTATCATATATAATTCATTACCAATTGGTACAATAAGCACATTATCCCCTATATCTGGAAGATCTACCATAACTCATAACACCTTTACCTGTAATGATCCTCTACCTGCTAAAGCACCATTATTCTGTAATTTAACTCCACTATCCATAACAGATACCGGTGTCACATATACACTTCCTGTTTGAGTATTTACACTGGTTACAGTGGCTTGTGTTGGACTTATTACTGGTGTTCTTGCCTTAATAATTTGTTCCACAATATCAGATAAATTAGGATTAATTAACACATTTTTATCTGTACTAACTCCAAGAGTAGTTGTATAATTACCCCCTTTACCACCATGCTTAATTGATGTGATAATAAATTTAATATCCTTATATCTTTCACTAAAATAAAATTCAACACCCAATCCACATTCTGTTGTAGGAAAACCAACCGTTACAATCTCCCCAACCAATACTGGTTTTTTACGTTTTTCTAATTCTTCATTAGCTCTGGCTTCAACTTGTGCTGTGGTGGTTAAACTATTATCTTGTATGGGATCTGCTGGTCTACGTCCATATTTTTTAATATTATCCTTATCATATTTTCTAACCCTTATATCGTTATTTTCCCCACCAATTATTGTAACATCATTTTCTATTGTTTGAACATTTACCCCTATCTTTATTTTGATTATACCAGCACTGGGAAATTCCACTATCTTCATGGTGGGTAAATTTTGTGTCATGGTAGTATCCAATAACCTTATATATCCTGCGGTATCAATCCACCAATGAAACCATCCAGCAGGTTTATTATTAAGTTCCCCATATCGTTGAAAAAGCCAATCTATAGCATCACTACGCTTTTTAAACATACCACAATAATGATTATTATCTGCTGGATCATTAGTAAAATGTTGATCTGTAAGTAAAGTTACCTCCGGTCCAATCTGGCAACCAGTACCTGTCTTAATTCGATTAAGTAACCATAATAATGTCCTATCTCTTTTAACACCAGTGGATACCTTATAACATGGACTATAAAATGGCTGCTCCTCCAGGAACATAGCCACATTCCTACCAGATACACTAAAACTTCTTTTATTATAATCTATAGTATCATCTATTTTCTCAATACGTCCATTAAATAAGATACCACCACCAAAAGAACCATACAAATTTTTCAAAAGAAATTGTACTTTTGTACCGTCCATTATTTCCCTGGGATTATATTTACTTAACAATCCAAATTGGAAACTGGTAATCTTAACATCGATCCTTTTATCCACACTAAAAGTATCAACACCTCTGGCATTAAGTATCATATTTCTGATCACCTATAGTAAACTCAAAATCCTCAAAACTATCCTCAAATTCACTCTGTCTTAATTTAACATTAGCAAATAATTCTAATCTGGTCTTACCACTATCAATATTCACTTTTGCCCTGAATCGTTTTTTCTCAATGGGTATTGCCTCTATTTTTGCTCGGAATCTTTTAATAGCACTTGTATATGTTGGATTTGATGTAATAGTACGAAATTTTGCCCGGAATTGTTTAAATTTCTCTTCCCTTATCATTAATTTAGTTCGAAATCTTACTTTTTCCGGTGCTATCTCAAATTTACCCCTGAATCTTGATACTACGTCTTCAACAACTTTAAACTTACCCCTAAAATGAGATTTAACCCTTAAAGGTTCAACTTCAAATATAGCACGGAAAAAATTAAGAGAAAAATTAACAACATTACCAAAAGTACCAATCGTTGGAGGATTAGCTGTTGTTTTATAAACTTTAATTGGGCCACCATATACCCAATTTTTATTTAATTCACTTCTAAAACCAATATGTCCGTTTGTAAGTGTTGAATGTGTGAATGTATCCTTTAAAACACCGTCAACATATATTTTAAAGGTGGTTCCTATTTTTTCAAACTTAATACTGGCTCCACGTGGTATTTGAGTTACAGATTTGATTAAAGCCCATGTGGAGGTATTTCCATAATAAGCTCCATCAGTGATGTGAAGATAACCACTTTTGGAATGACTTCCATCACAAAGTAGGATTACTTCCATCCAATACTTCCCAGATGTGGGGTTAACCTGTGTAAATTCCCATATAAAATCTCCAGAAAGTGGAGTTGGATGGTAAACTATTCCTTCAGTACCTGTAATGGTGATTTGATTGTTTGTAATTGAATGAGTCCCACCACCTAAATTCAAGAAATTATCAGATGATAAGTCATCGTAGATGTCATAAGTGTTATCTGGGTCTGATGTAGTCGTTGCTGAAGCGTTACCATAGTAATATCGGATTGTCGTGCCAGTGGTGGGTAATGTGGGGATTTTCACCACGAATAAAGCTTCATCTGAATCAGTGTAACTAACAAGGTGATAATAGAGTTCCGTTTCATCTTCAAGAGTGAATCGTATATCCCCAAAATCTGATTTCATACCAGATTGAAAAGGAACCGTGATCTCTACTTGATAATCAGTTTTTTCTCCATCACTACTACCATTTACAGGTATTATCTGGTATTTTGTCCATCCTACTGGAAATCCCATCTTAATCCATTCCCCAAAATATTATGCTTTGTTATATCTTAATTCAAAGAAGAAATCAGCAATTGTTGTTTGTGCGTTACTATTTACGACCATCTTAATTTTTACCACCCTTTTATGTTGATAAGTAACGGTGGCAACTGCTAATGGTTCCCCAACTACTGGTTCACAAACTTTATCCTGATATGCCACATCGGTTATTCCCTGGGCTATTAAACTATTTGCTCCATAAACACCGGTTTCTTCTGTACGGAATAGTTTATATGTCATTGCGTTAGTAACGGTATCCCATGACCAGTTTATAAGATTATCCCCTATTACTACACAATAAAGATCATATATACTGCTGCTATTATGCCAAGAACCATCATAATACTTTACTTTATAAGTTGATCCGGTGGCTTTTCCTTTAAGTTGCCCTGCACCACCAGTAACTACAAAAACAAGATGATATGTTGTACCATTTTCCCATGTTATTTCATTGTTAAAGAATACGCTGTTTAATCCCTCATTAAGTGTTACATTTAATTTCTCTGCATTAGCAGATACCAGTGTACCAGAAGGATTACCGGCATTATCGGTTTCTAACCTTAAATTACCCACTAATGTACCACCAGTATTTTGTTTTATCTGGAATCCATTAACATAAGTACCAACACCAGTTATCGTATAACTTATCCTACTATTAGCACCAGGTGATAAATTTTCACTATTACCATCTTCTGCTAATTCTTCAAATAATGGGTCTATTTCCACTATTGTACTTTCACTTGATGGTAATGTTTCCCCTGTTTCATCCAGTGCTGATATTTCCCCATAATATGTTCCTGGTAATACTTGTCCACCACTATCATGTCCGGCTGTACCAAGTGGTAAATTAGGAGTAACCAATTTATCTCCACGTAAATTACCCAATGGTATTGTAACCATTCCACCAACAGCTTGAAAATTACCTTCTATATCAACATTTTTTACTTGAGCCATTAACATTTCCACTATTTCTTTACCACCAATCAGTTCCCCACCTTGATTTTCTTTTAATATATTAACCACTGTCAAAGCTAAATCAAAAGCTGTATCCACATCACTATTACCTCCTTTATTGTTGTAGATGTGTATTTCATATTCTGGTGTGCTTTCTCCTGCTCTTGCGCTTCCAAAATCTTGTGGATGTAAAGCCACCCCTATATCATTGTATGGCTCTGGTAAAAATTCTGTATCGCTCTCTGTATCATCAAGTACATTTACATCATTTTGTTTATAAAAACTTATTATTGGATCTACCATCTAAATACTCCCTCCTAAATTTTTTATTTTTTAAAATACTGTTTCCTGTACTAATAAACACCATCTATATCCACCAGGTATAGCAAGATATGTTGGTTGGAAATGGAGATAAATTACTCGTTTACTATTTGCTGGTATGTCTATGGTTTGTTCCAGGAAAGCATCTTTACCATCAAGTGATATAAAAGTAGAAGCAATTGTATCAATCACTAATCCCCTATGATTAATTAAACTATGATCTGCTTTAATCAATACACCATACCTATTATTGGAACTATCATTATGGATTACTATGGGTACTGGATCTGTAATATCTCCTCTTTGGATATCTCCAAAATAGTATCCATCGATTTCTTTCCCATCCATATCTTCTATCTTCATTTTATAACTCTTTTTTTATCTTAATTTATTAATATTATAATAAGGATCTTGCGCTCTCCACATACCACTATATAATGGACCACCTGGAAATGGTACTGTATTATCCTGCTGTTGGCAAGTATCTGATAATGCCTGACCATCAAGTAAAGGTGTTATGCTCTGTATTTGGAATACGATCCAATCAGCTTCAACTTTTAAAATAAGATATTGACTATTAATATCAGCATAAAATGATTGAACTATAATATTATTAAAACCTTCTTGTGCTTTCCATGGAATATTATAAGTTTTATCATTGACTGTTAATTTAGCATCCCTTATATTATTTACATTAACATAATTCACTTCTCCAAATTCACCTATAACTGCTTTTCCTGGTCCACCATAGCCCACATTTAAAACCACTTGTTTATATACCCTTCCCAAATCAATTGATAAAGCATAACCATAAAGGTTATTAGGCATTTTATGTCTTGTCCCTGTTGGCATTAACCAACCCAATCTTGGATCATATGCTGCTCCCCCTATCTCATAATTCCTAAAAACATTAAGATTAGAATATTCTTGTCCAATTACATAACTTCCTCCACCACTACTTCCTCTATCTGTACAATCTACTACTCCATATTTTTCATATCCCATTTCCCAATCGTCATCCCAGATTGTTTCATCACCATCTGGCAATATACCCGCGTATACTGCTTCTTTTGGTGGTACGAATCGTGCTATTTTAATCTGGTATCGGATGTAATTATCCGCCATCTGGTCTTCTGGTGTTATTACATTAGATATTACACCATAAAAACTTTCAAATCCATCTGTAACTACTACTATATCATCTGGATTATAGGATTGTAAAATTGTACCCCCTATTACATCACTATTATCATATCCATAAGCTACTTTACTTTGTACTTGTAATATTTCATCTACCGGATCGCTTCCGTCATCTTTCTTAAAGGATGCACAAGTAAGTGTAACTTCTTTTTGGGTGTAAAAAGCATCCACTACATTACTTGGTGCGAAATCTCCTATTACCCAATCTCCGATAGCCATATTTTTACATTCCCTCGATGAATTTTTCCAATATACTTATATTCTCATTATAAAAGGTACATATCGCTGTTATCATTGTTTTATGGTATTTAAAATTGTTTGGTGGGTTTAAATAATTTGGGCTTTTAATTGTTACCTGTTGAACCCTATCCACATCAAATATAAGCTTCTCTATCTGTTGATCACGTGCATAATGCCAATATTTTCTTATACCATTAACTTCTACCCATCCTGGTAATTCACTTGCTCCACCATAAATATCCACCCTGGTTATGGGATGTTCCTCGGTAATTTTTACTTCACCCATATTCACCCCCAACACACCATAAGTATTTGATTGATCCAAATATTCTTTATAACTTAAATTAGGATATGCCCCTTGTATAAACCATAAACTACTACAACCAATTTGTACTGGTGCTTGACTTACTATGGTTGCCTGGATAGTATTTACTCCTTGCCGGAATAAGCTGGTTACATTAATGGGTGGTACATAAGTAATTACTCCCGGATTTTCTGGAATTACTTTATACAGATTGCCATTTACAATTAATTCCAGATAATCATCAATAAAAATCCTATCACTTTCAAGATCGGCATTACTGGTAGAGGCAAGGACAAGGGGACTATGTCCATCATAATTAAAAGTAAAAGTACCAAGATAAACCCTTTCACCTTCATATTCCTCTTCCCTGTAAAATCCATCTGTAATCTTTATTGCTGTTGTTTCCCTGGGGAGATATCGTTTACCATATTTGTCTATATAAATAATGTCCCCAACAGTAAATTCCAAATCAAAAAATATTAACCTATCACTATTTTCATCTTCTGTAAATGATACTTTACTTAATACAGACCGGAAATTTTGGATAGCATTTGTTAAAACATAGGTTTTGGATCTATTAGTTTGTAATACAACTTTACCACCAACACCAGTTGTCCGGCTTTCTGATATAGCTTCATATTCCTGCCATGCTTTAATTATATATCTGGGATCATTCTCATTATCCCCTTCTGTATAACAATTTAATGTGATAATACCCTTTTCTTTATCGTAATTGGATTTCATCACATTTTCTATTGGTATATCATTAAACATCCAATATTCATAATTACTCATGGTATAATTCCTTTTTATCTTATATTATAGATTGGTATGCCTTTCTGGGCTAATTGCTGTTCTAATATTTCCTTAATAACCTCTTCCACATTCTCCAAGGATTCCCTTGCCTTCTCCTTGGTAGCAGCATTTACGGTATCCACTTGTAAAGTAAGGGAAAAACTATTATCATTGGTAGTATTAGGTTCATTAAGATTGCTCATTGTCTGATTAATTACCTTTAACCTATTTTCTGGTATTCCCACATCAAAATTATAACCAGTTTGTAAATCCATACCCATATCCTTTAATACCTGTAACTTATCTGCAAATCTACCAGCAATTCCCGGAAATGCCCTATCAAATCCAGAACCGATAGCATCAGCCATATTTTTTCCCCAATCCATAATATCAACTAATGGACCAATTTTTGGTGGGGAGTGTGGGAATAGATCCCTTATCTTACCAAGCCAGTATTCTATTTGTGGAAATTTTTCACTTAATCCTCTCATGAATCCATCCCAAGCATTTAAAATGGCTCGGTATAACTGATTGGGTAATCCTTCTATCCAGTGTATGAAATCCCAAAACTTGTTGATAACTTTATCCAGTTCCCTTTTAACCCTATCTGGAATACTGGCAATAACATTTACCATATCATTAAATGTTTTTTCAATCCATTTTCTTATTTCATCTGGTAATCCTTTAAGCCAGTTAATGAAATCATTAAATTTTTGGATTATAACATTTAAAGCCACTCTCACTCTTTCTGGTATAGATTGGATAACCGCGATCATATCGTTACCCATCTTGGTAACATAACTTACAATCGTTCCCGGTAAATTTACCATCCAATTAATGAAATTTTGGAACTGTTGGATTACAACATTTAATCCTACCTTAACTTTTTCTACCATGGCTACAAGTGTATTGTAGATTTGTGTACCAAGATTGGTAAGTGCTATGACAACATTACCTGGGAGAGCAACTATAAAATTATAAAAATCAGTAAATATTTTGGTAACCTGCGCCCATGCTCCTTGTATAGCTGGTAATATATTTGCTACCACACCCTGTATTTGAGCTCCCAGATTACCTAATGCTGCCACAATCTGTCCCGGGAGGTTAATAATAAAGCTTAAAATATTGTAGATACTTTGTAAAATAAAGACAATAGCATCTCCAACCAATCTACCAAGATTTTCTGGTAAAGTAGAAAAGAAACTAATTATTTGTCCTGGTATTGTTGATAACCACGTGGTGAAATTGGTAAATTGTGTTGTTATATTTGTCCATACCAATCCAAGATTACCCACGACATTATTCCAATCCCAGGGAACCCATGTCATGGGTACACCAGTAAGCCAACTGGCAAAACCCACAATAGAACTTTTAATACCTTCAATTATACTATTTAAACCAGCTCCCGGATCACCAATACCACCAAAGATCATTCCTAATATATCTATTTTAGTAGTGCCGGATATGATGCCCTGTAAAGTTGGGATTATACTATCCACCCAATCCCTGAAAGGTTTTTCTATATTTGTGCTTATCCAATCAGTCATTTGGGTATATCCTTCACCAAATATCAAAGGACCAAGATGGGAAGGTGATAAAAAATCATTTAAAGGATCTATGAAATTCCTTAAAAATTCAGGTACTAATGCCTCATATATGGATTGTCCAAACCCTGATGTAAGCATATCAAAATAAGTTTCCCCTACACTCTCATCTAATCTATCAGTATAATTATATAATTCCTCTGCTATTAATTGGGCTATTGTTAATGGTATGGCTAATTTACTTACTAATTTAGGTATGGCTTTTAATATGCCACCACCCAAACCATCCAGTATACCTACTCCTGCACCATCCAAGGATGGTAATTTCCAGCCAACAAGCTTTATTGCATCATCAAGAGCAGTGGGTATTCTCCTACCAAAATTAATTATCTTATCTATTATACCTGGTGATTTTGCTGTCCATGTACCATCAACACCTTTTACCATATCAACAGTTACCTTTCCAGCTTCATCTCCCCAAATAGCCCAATCCTTATTAATAATATTACTTACTCGACTACCAAAATTTCTTATTTTACCCCAAATTGTAGGATTATCCACCTGTCCTTCAATAGCTGTACCAATTCTTCCAGCAGCTCTTCCAGCATCATCACCCCATCCTATCCATCCTTTTATGGTTTTACCTACATCATCACCAAATGATCTTACCTTATCAACTATACCTGACAATCCTTTAGTGTAACTTTCTTTGTATGTTGTTTTCCAAAGATCATCCCACATACCAAGTATTTTTGGTATAACCAATCCAAAGATACCTGCTATACTTGCGATTACAGCTCCCAAACCACCAAGTGTTTCAATCAGATCACCATATCTCACTTGTAAATCACTTACTACATCACCACTTTGTTGTAATGCGGTAGTATGATCCCTTACTATATCACTGTTTTTCTCGATTTTTCCACTATATTTTGCTGTTTCTTCACTGGCATGGGCTAAAGCTCCAGGTTGTAAACCAAGTTTCTGTTCTAATATATCCAGGTTACCATTACTTTCTCTTATTGCTTCATTTAATCCTTGATAAGCAGCTCGCCCACCACCCCATTTTTTTGTGGCTGCTGCGATTATAACTGCTGTTTGGTCTATGTTTAAACCTAATTCCCTGAATGTAGCATCATATTTTTGCATCCACTGTACATATGCCTCAAATCCACCTATAACATTGGCTTGTGCATATGCTATGGCATTAAAGGCACTTGGTATATTGGCAAGGTCTATACCCATAACAGCAACGGAACTACCAAATTTCTTCATCGTTTCAACAGATGATCCGGTAGCAATCCGTATATCATTAAAAGCTTGTGCGCTTTTACCAAGTTCATCTTGTGAGGTAAGACCCATCTGTTTTAAAAGAGTTATGTATGTACGTACTTCATCCACTGGGAATTTAGCATTGGATAAAGTGGCAAAGAAATCCCTCATTTCTTCTTCTGGTATTGTGCCACTTACTTTATCAAAGTAAATATTTAGATCCTGGGCTTGTTCGGCTGCTAATTCTAATCCAACGGTAAGTGCGGCAACTGCAAGGATGGCTTGATCCATACCAGATTCTGCTTTTGAACCTGTTTCCTGGGCTTTATCTCCTATTTCTCCTGTTTTCTGTGCTGCTTCTGATGATTTATTCCCTAATTCATCAACTTTACTTATAGCACCGTCCATACTTGTTGTTACTTGGTTACTGGCTTGTTCTCCGGTATTGCCTAATTCTTGTAAACTATTGGTTGCCTCATCAATACCTTGACTATCAACTTCTACTGTTTCATGGAGTGTTTGTCCATCTAACTGTTCCAAATCAGATTCTACCGTATCCAGTTCTGTAGCATCAACATCCACTATTTCATTAATTGTTTGTCCATCTAACTGTTCTATGGTGGTTTCCACTTCATCAAGTTGGCTATCCTCTACCTGTACAGATTCATCAAGTGTTTGGTTGTCCAAAGTTTCCAATTGGGTATCCAGTTCTTGTAGTTGGGTATCATTAACACTAACTACTACTTCAACTGTTTTGTCTACTATGTTGGTAAGTAGATCTACTACTGACCCCAAAGCATTTGTGATATCTTCAATATCACCGGTTACTTTTATACCCAATTCTTTTTGTTCAACCAAAGTTTTTCACCCTTCTAATGATTGTTTTAATTTTTTAATTCGTTCTAACTCACTTAATTGTTGGTCTTTAGGCATTTTGGGTTTAAGGAACTCTTTGGAATCCGTATAAAAATTAATATACTCCATAAATTTAGGATAAGGTAATTTTAAAATTTCTTTCTCATTTTTATTGCTCACCTGCTCCAAATACATTACTCCGGCTCTGATTGTTTTGAGTCGTTCTTCTGGGGTTTTTCCAGTTGAAAATTTGTATCAACTTCTGTATCTGTTTCAGTAGTAATATTAAGTATCTTTACAGCTATTGCCATCATTTTAGGAAGTGTCCGGTGTCTTGATGGTAATATAAATTTTTTTTCCGTACCAAAGATAACCAGCCCTTTATCCACCACATTTGTAAGTGTTGGTAATAATTTTTCTATAACAAATTTTTCCCTTACCATACTGGCTTCTCTTAATTCCCTGGTTAATTTACGTAATTGTTCACCACGTTTTTTAATAACAGCTTTATTTTTACTTTTCTCTTTGGATTTTTGTACTAAATCTGCTATTTGATTTTCCAGATCCTCTTTGGTATAAGTTAATTCATCTAATTCTAATTGTAATTCTTGGAATATGACTGTTAATTTCATATCCTCTACTTCTAATGGGATTATTTCACATATAATATCTTTATTTTTTCCTTTTTCATCTATTATTGGTACTGTTATTGTTTCTGGTTCTTTAAATGTCAGTTCCATGGTTTAACCTCACATTAATTAGGTAAAATAAAATATAAAAAAAATAAAAAAATTTGGATCATCAAATCCCCAAACAAATTAAGTTGCTGCTTTGGGTCTAACAATCATTGGTGCTTTATCTATAGATATTTCCATACTGCTTTGTGGAGTATCCCCTTCACTTACATCAATAAGTGTAGTTAATGTACATCTGGCTTGTGGGAAATACATCTTACCTTGTGCTACACCAGATTTTTCCAATATAACATAGGCATAAAGCTCTTTGGGTTCGCTGGATAATTCAAAAACATCTACATTATCTGGGATATCTACATCCTCATTAACATAATCATCAAATGCTAATTGGATAAGTGTTTCCATATCCCCTATTAACTGGTCTTGGCTTATGGTTATCTCTTTTGCCCCATAGATTTTTTTCTTTACATCACTTCTTATCCTTCCCACACTGGTTGAATCCTGGGATACATCTACTTTTACGTTCTGTGCCAGGTATGGTTCAAATTCCTGTATAAATGTTGCTACTGGTGCAGTGGCGCTTGATTCAAGTACAATATTCCCATCGGAATCTATACTTGTTACTGCTTGTTCTACTCCACTATCTGTAACGGTTATATCACTGGCTATCGCGGTAAGTGATACACAAGTTCTTGGGAATATTGGTAGATATTCCTCTGGTATGCTCCAATTTATACCTGTACCGGTTAATGCTATGTTTTCTTGTTCAAGTCCTACAACTAACCCTACATTTTTTGATTGTAATGCTACAATAGCATCTAAATCATTTTGTGGTATTGCTCCCATATATTTTTCCCTCCGTTTAGAAATTATTTTAAAATTTTAGACATCTTGTGGTGCTACCCATAATCCCTTATACTCAAATACAAGGTAACTTATAAATGGGTAATTATCCTCACTCTCTTTAAGCTCTACAAAACCAGATTCTTGTTTAATAATTATAACTTCACCTGGTATTGTACCCCCCAAAGAAGGATCATTGAAAATATGTTCACTAATCAAATCTGGTATTTTATCATTGTATTCTTCTGCTTCCTCTATCACTGCTCCCTCTTCATCTATTGCCTTGTAAATTAATGTAATTGTGCCTTGTCCTATCACCTCTTTCCTTTTACTACCAATCCTATGTTCCTTTGGTTTATTACTTATCGGTTGGTGGTAATCAACAATTGATGTACTATTACCTGTTGGTTTATCAGCTCTACCCCTGATAAAACTATCAGTGATTTGATTATCTTTATATTTTAATGTTTTAAGCCAATCCAATACTGTTTCCTCTAATTCTTCCTTCATGATACCATCCAATCCCCATAATCACTTAAAAGCTGATCGGTTTGTGTTAAACCTGCATCCATGGTGTCATCCATATAAGGATTTGGTGTCATTGGTGGATGTGTAACACATCTTCCTATGGGTAATGGATGATCCAAACCCTCCCAATATAAGCTTTTTTTATTTATTGGACATATTGTCCATTCATGATCAACACCAAGGATAATAAAGGTAGCATGAACAACAGTTGGATACATCCATCCTTCCAAACCAAAAACTTCAACTATATGACTACCAGCTAATGTTCCCTCTTTTATGGGTGCAAGGGCTTGAGCAATGATTAGGAATAAATTAAGGATATCTTCAATTAATGTATTCATTCTTGGCTGTGCATTACTGGTTTTATCATCTATCCAGTTTAATACTTGGCTTTTATCTGCTATTGTAGATATGCTACCCATAATCTATTCCCTATACTTTTTTCTTGGATAAAGGAACTTCCATATGTGTAAATCGTTCCTTTGGTTCTTTCATATAATAAACTTGTCCATTGTACAATAACCGGCTATTCTCATTTAATTTATCCTTATCAGTTTTATGAAATAATCCAATAGCATCACTTTTTTGTTGTATCATATTATTCCATAATACTTCATTGGTTGGATTTTCAAGTATCCTGGCAGTAACTGGTGATGTTTCCTCTTCTGTTATTATTTTACCCTTTTTATTTTTCTGGATTTCTCCATCAATTATCTTTGGGGTAACTGTTATAACTGTTATTTCCATACCAAATGTATCTATGTACGTATCAAACATTTCTGGTGAAAATGCGTTATTAGTAACCATAAGGAGAGCCACCCACCCTTTTCACTGGTTTAAGCTTTAAAACATAATCCTTACTTAACTGGCTATAGGATTTAGCATTATTACCCTCTGATTTGCTACGTCTACTGTAACTTATGGATACTTGGCTATCTTTTACACTGGTTACATCCATATTTTTACCAGTAATTTTACCTTCATTCTCAAGCCAAGCCAGTATATCATATATAATAGCCCACTTTAAACTGATTAACTTTTTACGATTATCTATTAATTCTTGGATCTGGTTTTGTGTTTCCAATCCTAATTCTTCATAGATAATATTCTCTATAGATTTGGGTATCCTGTAATTGATATCACCATCAATTGTTGTACTGGTAATTGTACCTTCCTCTTTAACATCTAGTAAACCTACCAATTCATCTTCAACACCCATAATTCACCTCCCCTTAAAAAAGGGAAATAATATTAAGATTTATCCTTTTCCTTGTTTAATTGATTAATTTGTTTTTTAAGATTTTGATTTTCCTTTAAAATCTTATTCGTTTTTTTGTTTACCATATCCAAGATTCGTAACATTAATTGTTCATCTCTACGGATATACTCTGATTTGTTTTTAACTATCCTTTTGCTTTCTTCATCAAGCCAAATAGTTAATTGTTCTTCCGTCATCTTGGATGGATGGTTGGTTCTCCAGGCAAATTCCATACCTGTTAAAATTATTTCCCCAGTGGATAATCCTGGTTCATCTGGATAGAAAACTTTTAATCTATGTAGACGGTGGCAAGTATCACATTCTAATCTGTAGGATTTTTTACCTTTGATTAAATATTTCTCTGCATTAAAATCTACTAATTTTCCTTTACATTGTGGTGTTAAACATCTGTTTTCTTTGTTTAACCTTTTTTTCTCATCTTCCAATACCCTTTTTACTTTCCTGGCTTTTATTATTTCTATTGCCTCATCTTCATTGGTATCTGGATTTTTATTGAGAAATTCATCAAGTTTATCTAATTCACTGTTTTTGGTCATAAGCTGATCACTCCAAATATTTTAATAAAAATAAAAAAGGGAAAAAAATAATCCCCTTTATTTTAGTCCTCTGGTGCTATTAAGTTTTCCAGTTTAACAAAGGCATTGACAAAGTGGATATCCAGTGATTGATAGGTTACTACATTGAATGGGAACAGGTTGTTCTCATCCATAGCAAAATCCTGTTGTAGATTAACTTCCTCTTCCACATATCTTTCTGCTATACCGTTACCATAATCACATAATACTCCACCATCTTCTGGTATTATGGTACTGCCACCATTAGCCGTTGCTGGTGCTTCAAAAATATCAGCCAATCCATTAGGGAATAACTTGGCAATCTGATCCATGTAGGATACTCCCATGGTGTTTGTTTTGAAAGCTTCCATATATGCCTTTGGGGATAATATTAGTTTTTTACCCCTATATTGTCCGCTGCTTCGTAGCTCACTAAACATATCTACAACATCATTGTATGGTTGCCCCTGGCTGGTGTTCCATTCATATCCATCATCTACAGTAAAAGATAATCCAGCATCGGCATATATACCTTTGATACCAAGGGCATCATCTCCATTAAAGATTAGATCCTCTATATTCTCAAGGACTAATTTACTGGATTGTCTTGCGCTGGCATCTGGCAGGTTTAAACCAGTGTTTTGTGCAGCTTGTATATCTTTTCTGTGTAAAGTAAATCCATGGGCTATCTCTGGTATGATAGTTGCCTTTCTATCGGTATCACCAGTTTCTCTTGGAATTGGTTGTCCTTTTTTACCCCTTTTGGCTTTACCTTTTAACATTTTAATTTCGTCACGTGGTACTATTTGTGTTCCTGGTGGTAGTGTTGGTGCTTTGGCAATAACTTGTGTACCTACAAGATTCTGTGAAATTTCCTCTAACATTATCATTTCATAGTATGATATCATTCGATCTGTAACTAATCCCATCTTACGATTCCTCCTTTTATATTGATAATTTTACCCTTACAATATCGTTGGCATCTCCACCATCAATAAACCTACCGATACCTACTGCTAATTCACCGGCTGTAAGAGCAGTTAATGGACTATCATTGCCAGCACCTTTACCATCTGCCGCGGCTACACATATTTGTCCGGGAGATACGGTTTCTGCTAACTCTACATATCCAATACCTTCAATTATACCCTCTGGGTATTCATTGATTGGATAATTGATTCTTTTAACCATGGCTTTATTGGTATCATCCCATCGGTAACCATCCTCTGATGGTATGGTCAATCCTACAGGTACTTCACCGGCATCACATAGGAAATATTTACCTGCGTTTGCACCTGTACCTTCCTTGATTATCCTATAAAATGGTAATGCTTCACCGGCAATCCTTTCCCTTGGTAATCTTGTTACTTTTCCTTCTGGTTGGTATCCCATATTATATCCTCCTGTTCTCCTTTTTTTTAATATAAAAAAATTTTTAATTTATTTTTCTCCTTTTTTTACTTGTGTAGTTCCATGGCTTTCCATTTCTTTTCTCATGACATCTGCTTTTTCTTTGTATTCATCGTGTTCTTTATCAAGTAATGGATTGGTTATGGCTGGTCCTGGATGTTTTTTGATTTTACTGGCTGCTTTCTCGTTGGCTTTTATAACTGTTTTAAGGCAACCATCTACATCTTTTTCTATTTCTTCCTTGGTATATCCTTCATTTTTCTCCAGGTACTCTTTAAGAGAATCCTCATCCTTAACACCCTCTTCTTTAAGGACTTTATAGCTATCTATGGCTTTGGTTACTAAATCATTATGCTCTGTTTCCTTGGCTGTCTTTTTGGCTTCATCCCTCTCATCAATTAAGGTTTTGATGGTTTTATCTTTTTCATCATTGGATTTTTGGAGCTTGTAAACACTTTGTTCCAGCTCATCATTTTTCTTTTTAATATCATTGATATCTTTCATTACTTGTGATTTATCAAATTTTTCTGGATCTGGATCTGTTTCTGTTTTTGTGGTTGGTGATGGGTTGGGTTCATCTTTGATACCAAACAATCCTTTTATAAAATCAATTGCTTTATTATCTTTTTTAACCCCTTCCAGTTTTTCCACTACTTCCTTATCCAGTTGTACCCCTTCTGGTATTTCAATTTCTTTTCCCACTTTATCATCTCCTTTTAAAAGTTTAATTAATTGTTCTCTACCCTCTTTCATTTTCTTTGACACATATTGCTCTGATACTTCAACAGGATCACTTAATTGTACATTTCCTTCATCGTCAATGGTATATGGTATTTCGTATAATTTATCCTCATCATAAGATTCAACGATAACAGCATCCGGATAAGTGTTTTGAACCCAAAATTTAGTTCTATCCCCTATTGTATATTTCTGGTTTACTGCCACCCTTATTTTATCTCTTAATGCCTCATAGGAATCTTTTTCATCACGTACTGCTTTTTGTATGTTTTTAATGTTCTCGTCTTCTCTGGTAATATTAATACTTTTCACAATATCAATCCCTCCTTCAAATTGGTCTATTGATTTAAAAACTTGTTTACAAATACCACCCATACATGGGTAACCTTCTTTTGTCATACCTACAGTTCCAAGTGTACCGACATTTGCTGGGAAATAAGTTAATGATACTTCTCTTAACAAAACAGATTTAATAATCCTTTTACCTGCTTCTTTTATTGCATCTGTAACTTTACCACCAATACTTAATCCCAGTTTAGCACCTTTACTTAATCTATTTTTGATGATTTCCTTCATATCATCAAAAACTTCAAATATAGGTATAAATTTATCCTCTGATTTCTCGTATCCTACAATTATTCCAAAATCAGTTTTACCAATATCATATGTATGGTTAAGGAAACCTGTTTTACCGATACATTGTTCTTTCATATCTTGGATGGCTGATGTTTCCATCTGGTCTTCTTGTAAATCTAAATCAGTATTGGATGCTTCACCTTTAAGGAATAATGTACCTTCCTCATTCTCCCATTGTTTGGTTACTGGCATTACTATAGTAAAATCTTTGTTTATCAATTCTTCTTTCTCTACTTTTTGTTTATGGTCATCAAGCCATTTTTTAGCTGCTGATAAATCAAATTTGTCTACTGGAAATAGGTATGTTATTATTGCACTGCCACCTGTACCTTTTAATAATCCATACCTGGCTATTATTCCCTTACCAAATGTGGATGATCCCACCACATTTATTGTATTGGTTGTTCCGGGTTTCATCCGGAAATCACTTTCTGGATGATCTGGATTCTCCAGGTGAATGTAATTTTCTGTAATTTTTGGTATTTTATCTCCCTCCTTTTTTTTATGTTTTCCTAACCCACCATACCAACTTGGCAACTAATTTATAATCAGTTGGATTTAATTCTGGATGTGGGGAAATCAATATACTTTTACCTTTACCAAATCTATCAGACATAATAGCCCCATAATTACGATAACCAAGTGTACCATCACTGAACACTGCAAATACTGTATTTTTGGTTTTATCAATCCGATACATAGCCGGACCTGCCAAGTGGATTAATTTTTTCACACCACTATATCCTATTTTCTCACCATCATGGCTTCTAAACTGTATTGGTGCTATACCATCATGGGTAGAAATTTTACAATTAGTATTTGGAGCTACACCCCAACCTTTATACCCTTTACGAATGGTACTATCGTCTAATTTATTACATCCTGCATAAGCACCAGCACAAATACCGATAAACCCACCACCGGCTTTAACATGGGCTTTTATAACATCCCCATTAATTTTTGGATTTTTAAGATATCTTTCACCACTATCCCCTCCAGGCATAACCAATATTTCCATATCTTTCATAGTTGTTTTGGTTACGGATTGGATGAGTTTTATTTTAAATTGGATATCTTTAAACCATTTATCTTTATTTGCCTGTTCTAATGCTTTTTTTATACCTACTGGTGAATTTTGACCAGAATTAACTCCATTATAAATTGCTACATTTATTGTTCTCATGTTAGTTCTACCCCCATGAAAATTATTATTGGATCTCCAAATGGATCATTACATCTACATTTCATATGTGCTGGATAAGTTGGATAATTATTGATATCATAAGGACCAAATATGGCGTTTGCTATACATTCCTCACATACTGGGCTTTCTGTGGCACAATTACTATTATCTTCACAAGTAAGCCATGGAAGTTTCATTTCAAATCCTTCCATTGTACCTACACCGATAAGTCCTGCTGCTATAATTCCACTAAAATTACTGTAAAGATATCCAAACATACCAAGGGCATCCATCCTATCTTGTCCTTCAGCTACTGCGTTTTCTTCACTTGCCAGTAAAGCACAAACCCTTTGTAGTTCCGTTTCACTATATTCTGGATGTAATTTATGTTGTTCTTTCATACATGGTGTCCATGTACTTGTATCTTTAATTATATCCTCCTGTTTGGTGGTGGTTTGGTTATCCTGTAAGTAGAACATATTAATTAGTTGCCTTAATTTTCCCCTGATAATAAGGGCTATATGTTCTATATTGTGGATTTGTTGTCTTTGTAAACTGGTTAATCTATCATCTTCTGTATTAAGTGGTATGGGTTGTGATTCCGGATATTTCTTATTATTCCTTTCTATTTTCTTATTTACTCTATCCCAACCAGCAGTGAATCTTTTAAGGTTTTTATCCCTCACTCGTTGGGTGTTTTCCTCGATAAATCCATCTATGGCACTATCTAATTGGTCTATTGCATCGTCTGGATCTGTTTTTTTATTGATTAATTTTTTAAACAGTGTATCTATCCGTTCAACACTTTGCCTTAATTGTATACGGTAATCCCATTCATCTTGACTGGCATAGCCCTCCTCCCCTTTGGTGTTGGGTTTTCTTGATAGTTTACCTTGTTTATTTATATCCTGTTTAAGCATCTCCACCTCTTCCTTGGATAGATTTGCTTTAACTATCAAATATTTTAAGGTATCACTATCTACCAATCTTTTACTCATTTTATATCCAATCCTACCTTTTTAATATCCTCATCATTTGTTAGGAGATTAAAAACAGTTTGTAAAACCCAATCCAATTTTTCTTTGTTCTTGGTGTTTATTTTAAAAGATAATTCTACATTAACATCTGTCTGTTCATCTGTCATTTAGAACCCCATGTAATCATAATACGGATTTGATTTTAATTCTTTAAATAAATCCAAACTGGCTTGTACTGTTTCCTGATCTACTGGTTTATTAGGTGTTGCTTCTGGTGTTCCCTGTACTGGTGGTTGTGTAATATTAATCACTGGCTGCTGTTGATTAGGCATTACTTTATCTTCCTCCCAATCATCACTACCCATGTTCATTTCCTGATTCCAATCCATCATATCCCTTATTTCCGGATTAGTTATACTTCCAGTTGGATACAAGTTGGCTATCATTTGGCTTATTGCCAGGTAATCTTTACTTAAAAATGGATTATATTCTACTTCCATCCGTCCTTCTGTATATCCTCTTTGTTTCAGGATATCATCACAATAATCTTCAATAAGTGGTGTATAAAAGTATTTACGGTTTCCCTTTTCTCGTTCTTTGATAAATGTATCTACAAGAGCAGGTAATGTATCCCTATTAACCAGGTTACTATATCGGAGCATTGGCATGGGTACACCAAATTTAAAACAAATACTATCCAGTGTTGTTATCTCTAAATCCTGTAATTTAACTTCTTTACCAGCCCAACTTTTACCCTCAAATTCTTCCCAATCAAATACAGCAACTACACTTCCTTTTGTCATTTGGTCACGGTAAAATTGTGCTGTTTCATCCAGGAATTTTTGGGCTTCCTCTACACTGCTGGTTATTTGGGCTGTTAATTCATTATTACCTATCTTTTCAGTATTTATTTTTACTATGCTAAACATTTCACTATATAGTTTAGCAAGTTTACCCCTATGGTCTGGGAATCCTGCTAATGCTCTTAAATCCTTGGTACATTTTTGTATTGCTCCACTACCAAGTGGTGATTGATCAGTCACTGGATTATTGGTTTCATATATTACCCTATCTTGTGTAAGTTCAACATAATCTGGTGTATTATTTGGTCCTATACCATATTGTTTAAACACCATTTTCCCAGTTCTATCTCTTAATGCTTCTCGGATACTTTCAATTTCAAGTGTCATGGGATTTATAGCATCATAACCAGTTATTTTCTCGGTTTCATCAAAATAATAAGTATCATCAAGAGCTAATGTTTTAACTATACAACACCTGTTTAATACTTCATAAAAAACCCCTGCCCTATTAATTGTCCGTTCAAAATTACGTTTTCTCATATCCTCCAGGATTTCATCTTTGGCTTTATCTCCTTCCTCCTCACTCCTAAATCCTTTGGGTTTAAGTTTAAATCCAACACCAAAATCAACATAACGGAGCAGGTCTATTATCCTCCCAGCAGCACCCCTGAAATAATGTAATAAACATTCATAGTCATCCATGGTTGGATAATCTTGGATCATCCTGTACTTGGCATAAGTAAGTGATGGATCTAATTTTCTCATTCTTTGGAGTAATCGATCACTGGGATCATTGCTCAATATTGGTAGTAATGTGCTTTGTTCCGTTTTAGGCATTGGTTGTACCTCTCATTCCTCGTTTAAACGGAACTGATTTTGGTTTATATATTAATCTCATCGTTATATCCATACTATCCACCATATCATCATGTATCCCTTTACCAGTTCCATCAAATCCATTATATTCCTCCATAAACACCCTGTATAATGGATGGTCTACAGGTACATAAACCAAACCATTTTCATAATTAACACTGCCAGCAGTAATCCTTGTGGCTTTATCCAGTTTAGAAATAACCTCTTTTATAGGTAATATATACTCCTGTAACACCTGTTGTTTAAGTGCTACCTGGTAATTGTTAGATTCTATACCTATCAATTCTATATTACCCCCTCTATTGCTAAATTCATCAAATTTATTTTTAACCATTTTTACCTGGCTGGGAAAATCTATTTTATCTCTATACCAATCCAATACATATATGTCATTTTTGGGTGTTACCCCTACAGTTGAACATACCAGATAATCATTAATTTCCCCTTTACGGATGGCTAAATCCCATCCTTGGTAAAGGGACATTGTTTCAATTGGTGGGGCTTGTAATAATCCTAAATCTGGTCTAACATTTTTCTCATGTAATACATAAGTGTTGAGCCAGAAATCTTTAAGGATTTTACCTTTCATTAAACTGGCATCATTTTGGTATTCCCGATTAAAGGAAATACTACCCATTGCTTCCAGTTGAAGTAATAGGAGTTCTATTGTCCATTTATCCTCCCATAAAACCCTGGGATTACCAATAATATTCTTTATACCGGTTGCTATTCCGTTTTCATCATAGATTACTTCATAACTATCTGGATATTCCAGTATGGCTTGTTGTTCTATCACATACCATATGGGGTTTTCTATCATTTTCTGGTAACAATCATCATAATGTTTTCTTGTACCAATCCCTATGATAGATCCTCCAGGTTCAAGTAATGGTAGCACTGTTGTTTTGATAAAGTTCCATATCTTTTCCCTGTTCTCTTTGGTTATACTGTTTACATCGTCTATTATATCATCAAGGAAAATCTTTTGAAAGTGTCCACCAGTTACATCACCAAGGATACCATTGGATTCTATGGTAGCATCCCTTTGTATCCCTTCCTGATTAAAGAAGATGAAATTATCCACCATCTCATAATCTGCTAATTCCTTGGCAAAATCCTGTTGTATCCTTTCATTCTTGGTTAAATCTTTATGTATAACTTTTAAGCTTTTCTTTGCCTGTTTATAAGTTTTAGATAATAGTAAAATGTTATGATTTGGTACATATAATGGATCATGCTCGGCTACCACCCTGGGGAGTACAGTTGTTTTACCATGATCCCTTGGTGATAATAGCATCGTATGTGGATATTGGAAAAGTAGATCATACCATTCTTCTTGATGTGGTGGTAATTCCAAACCAAGATAATAAGTGGCAAAAAGATTATAATTATTTTTTGCCAGTGTTTTGTACGATACTCTTTTCAGATGCTCTTTTATTTGCTTTTGATAGTTCTCTGGCGATTGTTGTAGCAAACTGGTCATAAACTTCATCTGGTAAATCAATCTTATTTTGGTTATCCATAATGTTCTGTTCAAAATTTACTATCATGGATCTTGGATCAATCTTTTCTGGATCGATACCAAAAGCTCTTGCGATATCTTGTAATGTATCCTTGATTAATTTACCCATACCTACCTTGGCATTACCTTCCAATCCATGGTAATCCTTATTACATCTAACCAGCAAATCAAATAACCCAGTAATATACGTGCCTAAAGCATTGTCCTTTAATCCTGCTTTAATCATGGCTTCGTTTTCTTTGGCTACTACAGCCATATCTTCCCTTACTCGGTTATATGGGCTTTTGTAGGTTGAATACATTTCATACATTTTTTTGTTTGCTAATATTCTACTTGGTTTCCGGTATCCTTGCGCCATTAAACTTCTTACCATTTCTCTTCGTAGCTCAATCTCTTCTTTTGGTTTTGCGTTTGGGTGAGCCATCTTATCACTTATCCTATATTTATTACTTTAATAATAATTAGTATAATTTCTGGTGATTTTCACTGAAAACATCGTGGTTTTTATTTATTAGTAATACTTTTTATTCAGTTATACCAATAGATTCCATTGCCTCCCTTCTCTCAACACAAGATCCACAAACACCACAAGGAGATTTACCCCCTTTGTAACAAGTCCAAGTAAGATTAAAAGGAACACCCAAATCTTTACCCATACTTGCTATTTCATTTTTATTCTTGTGTAAAAAAGGAGCTTGAACCACTACTGGCTGATAATTACTTATCAGTGTTAATTGGTTAATTTTATCAAAAAATTCTGGTCTACAATCTGGATAAATAGCATGATCACCACTATGAGCAGCATAAAAAACCCTACTTATACCATTACTTACCGCGTATCCAACAGCCAAGGACAATAGTATCATATTCCTATTGGGTACTACAGTGGATTTCATGGATTCATCTTCATAATGTCCTTCTGGTATAGGTACATCTTCTTGTATTAAACTTGAACCCTGTAATAAACCAGTTATTGTTGTTATATCCACTACTTTATTAGGTACATCATTTATTTTAGCTATTTTCCGGGCTGATTCTATCTCTCGATTATGTTTCTGTCCATAATCAAAGGTTAAAGTATGCACATGATAACCTTTTTCAAGTAAATAATATAATAATGTGGTACTATCCATACCTCCACTTAATAACAATACTACTTCCTCTATCACTGATTTACATCCCCTACTATCTCATTTACTATTTGTTCATCTTGGAAATATTTGTTATACATAAATCTTTTCCTTCTTATTATGTCCTGATAAGCTTTAAGATTATAATTTACCTGTATTTTGACTGGTTTAAAGAAATCTCCCTTGTTTTTTCTGCTGTATCCTTTTAGTTGTACTTTTCCTTTACCTACTCTTACGTGTGCAAATCTAAATACAGTTGTATGGTTACTGTTATCAATACTATACAAAGGATATTTTTCACAATATTTATGGTTTAATCCCAGCCCATGGAACTTTATCTGGTCTTTTACCCCTATACTAAAACATTTACGGAGGAAAGTATCTTTTATCTTGGTAGGTTTACGTACCATTCCTCCCAGGGAAATGTATTTGTATCCTTCATTTATGTACTGGCGTAAATATTTGTATTGGCTTCCCAGGTGAAATACTGGTATTACATCAAATCCTTGTTCTTCCAGGAACTTTTGGTTATCATAAGTAGCTTCTGGGTTGCCTATCACATCAAAGTTAAAGGCATGGGTATATTCATCTTGGTGTTTATATAAGAAATCCATATAACCTTCTATATTTAATTCTTTATTACTGGATGAGGCAATAGTAAAAGCACCACTATCCACTATAATATCATCTTTATCCATCAACTGGAAACATGGATCAAACACATCTTTATAAGCATAACTAAAAAGCATCTTAATCCCCAATGCTCTATAATTATGGATGTACTTTACCATATCAAAGCCAGTATCCACAAAATAATAAGGCATGATTATCTTATCCCTAACACTTCATGTAATCTTAAACCATACCTGGCATCTGGAAATTTATACATAATAGCTTCCATTAACCTTTTCTTCTGGGATACTTCCCTAATCTTACTATTAGGCATCAAAACCATATCACCATTAAGTAAAACATAAGATTCTGCGAAATTTAAATCCAACAAATCAGATATAACAATCTTAAATTCAGTTTTATCCCCATATCTCTTATGCGTCCGGTTTATCACATCAAATTGTGATTCCATCTTACTACTTGGTGGTTTAATATCCATACAAATAAGATCTACCTTATTAAAAATATTAGTATTAAATATAGTACCATTAGTTTCCAATGCTACATCATAACCCCAATCTTTTAATAAACCAATCAAAAAATTGGTTTTCTCATGAATAAGTGGCTCACCACCAGTAACTTTAACCCTATTACAAGGATACTTATCTAATTCCTCTCTTATCTGATTATACTCCATTTCCTGGAATTTCTGATGTTCTGTATCACACCAATCACAATCTAAATTACAACCACTTAATCTTATAAAAATAGTTGGATAACCCTGCCATTTACCCTCACCTTCTAAACTATAAAATATTTCATTTACCTTCATAGATTACACCACTTGTCCGGCTTTCCCAAATCTCCACTGTTTCTATGGGTAAATCCTTATTTGCCAACATCCTGTAGATATGTATAGCCAGGTTCTCCGCGGTTGGATTAAAATTATAAAGATCGTTTAAATATACATGATCGGGTAAAATTTCATTTAAAACTTCTTTTAACTCTTTGAAGTCTATAGACACCGTTTTAAAATAATCTGGAAAATCTTGATCATCCCTTGGTATTGATACATGGAAAATAGCTTTAACTTGCCAGGTATGTCCATGGACATTACTACATTTACCTTTGTAATTTAGTAATCGGTGAGCTGCATCAAAATCTGTTTTAACTACTAACTCCATATTTATTCCTCTTTTTTCACCGTTACACTAAATTCATCTTCTACTGTAAATTCATGTCCACAATCCGGACAGGTAACTATCAATGGTTCTTTTACCTTGGTTTTCTTTTCTGATTTATCTCTATCATTATCATCTGGTTCATCGCCAAAATCTTTACCCACCAGGATTTCTTCTATTTCCAGTTCATCAAATCCTGTAAGTTCTAAATCAAAACCTGCCACTTTTAAATCGGTAAATATTCCCTCTAATTTGGGGAAACTAAATTCTCCCCTTACCTTGCGTAATACAAGGTTCATGGCTTTCATATGGTTTTGGTCTTTGATTTTGATTTCATCCTTTGTAAATATCCATCCAAGATCCCCCCTGATCAATACGTATACATCTTCTATGCCTCGTTCTGTATACACATCTAATCGGTGGTGTCCATCTATTATTTCATTGGTATTTACATTAAATGCTATCGGCTCAAGGTCTTTAAAGGTTATAACACTTTTTTCAAGCTTTAAATATTCACTGGGAATCATCTCCCCAGGATTGTATGGTGCTTTTTTTAATTTGCTCAATTTAAATTCTTCTATCCTAAATGGTTGTTTCTTATCTTTTTTGGTCATTAGATTACAATCCCTTATCCTTTTTTAAAATAAAAGTAGGAAAAGGTCGCCCCTGTCCTTTCCCTACTCTTATCTCATGGTGATGTCATATGGTAAAAATAAAAAAAATTTAAATAAAAATAAAATGGGGTTTTTTTAAGCTGAAACCTGATCTTCATCTTCTGATGGTTGGACTGTAGCAGTAGTTGGTACTATTTGTTCTTTTAATACTGCTATTTCCTTTTTTAATTCTTCTATCTGGTTGGTCTGGTTTAAATTTCCATTCTGCTCCCCATATTCCTTAATTACTTCTCTTAAAGCAAAGAAGATAACACCAACAATAACAGTTGCACCAGCCCCATATACTCCTACAATCGCTGTGATTTGTGATTCAAAAGCAAGAACACCCACACCCATTGCTAAAAGAATCACTAAAATAATTCTTTTATCTGTTGATATAGCAGCCATATCTTTCACCTCCTTATAATTATTTAAAATTATACCGCCTCCGCACCTTTCCATAAAGGTGCATCAAAAAGGGTTTAAATGAAAATTAGAATGCTGTTAATAATAATCCATTATCATTTTGCTGGCATGTCAAGAGTTGCCTGCCCATTAAACTCATTCAATGTTTTCTGTTTCCTTGCCTCTAATTGTAGTTCTTGTAC
>ENA-UOOM01000793-UOOM01000793.1-fermentation-metagenome-genome-assembly--contig:-NODE-793-length-33389-cov-3.416272_pt1 | contig 33389 bp, 51 predicted proteins | sample MGYA00245781_ERZ724031 | MGnify/ENA primary metagenome ERZ724031 (study PRJEB28704, sample SAMN03018317) | fermentation metagenome | biome: anthropogenic terrestrial biome; feature: soil; material... | reverse complement strand
TTTGCGGTACGGGAAGGCGGCCACACCGTCGGCGCCGGCGTCGTTACCGAAATCTTGGAATAACCCCGAGGGGGAATAGGCTGTGGCAAAAAAGATCCGCATCCGGTTAAAAGCCTTCGACCATAGAGTTCTCGATTCTTCGGCTTCTCAGATCGCTGAAACGGCGGACAGGAGTGGGGCCAAGGTCTCCGGCCCCATCCCTCTCCCGACTGAGATAAACAAGATGACCATTCTCAAGTCGCCGCACAAGGACAAGGATGCGCGCGAGCAGTTTGAGATCCGGACTCATAAGCGCCTGATCGACATCATCAACCCCACGCAGAAAACTATGGACGCGCTTATGCAGCTGAACCTTCCTTCTGGGGTAGACATCCAGATAAAACTGTAAGGGAAGCTCTGAGCTGAAAGGAGTACTGTGATATGAGCATTGGTATTGTGGGCAAGAAAATGGGGATGACCCAGATATACAACGAACAGGGTCAGGCTGTAGCGGTCACCGTCATTCAGGCGGGGCCGTGCCCCATCGTGGACATCAAGACCCCGGACAGGGATGGATACAGCGCCCTGGTCGTCGGGTTCGAGGACGTGGATTCGCGTCGGTTGACGAAGCCCGAGAAGGGCCTTTTCAACAAAGCCAAGGTCGATCCCAAGAAGACCCTGCGCGAGTTCCGCCTCGACGCTCTGGACGAGTACGTCGTCGGTCAGGAGCTGACCGTCGGTCTTTTCGCCGAGGGCGAGGCCGTGCATGTGTGCGGCGTCAGCAAGGGAAAGGGTTTCGCCGGCGTCATGAAAAAGTACCATTTCGGCGGCTCGTGCTCCAGCCACGGAGCCTCCGTCGTGCACCGACGGGGCGGCTCCAGCGGCGCCTCGAGCTATCCTGGACGGGTCTTTAAGGGAAAGGCCATGCCCGGCCGGATGGGGGGCGAGCGCGTAACCGTGAAAAATCTTACCGTAGTCGCAATTGATACCGACAACAACTTGCTTCTTGTAAAGGGTGCCGTGCCTGGTGCGAAAAACGACCTGGTCACTCTTTACAAGAAGGCATAGCGTCGGCGAGAAGGAGGCTCGAAAGAGAATGCCTACCCTAAAAATCGTCAATTTCCAGGGTGAAGCCGTAGGTGAGGTGGATCTCGCCGAACAAGTTTTTGGAGCGCCCGTTCACATCCCTGCCATGCATCAGGTGGTGGTTGCCCATCTTGCGAACGTACGACGGGGCACCCACTCCACCAAAACAAAGGGAGAAGTCCGCGGCGGCGGAAAGAAACCTTGGAGGCAGAAAAAGACGGGCCGCGCCCGGCACGGCAGCATCCGGTCTCCGCTGTGGGCGGGGGGCGGTGTTACCCATGGTCCGAAACCGAGGGACTACAGCCAAAAGGTCAATAAAAAGGTGCGTCGGCTTGCGCTGCGAAGCGCACTGTCCCTCAAGGCGAGGGATGAGCTTCTGACGATCGTCCAAGCCTTTGATCTGGATAAACCCTCGACGAAGGCAATGCTCGCCTTTTTTACGGCAGTGAACGCCCGTAAGCCTCTGGTAGTCCTGCCCGAGACGAACGACTGCATTCAGAAGTCCGCTCGCAACGTCCCCGGGGCACGGGTAATCAACATGAGCAACATCAACGTGTATGACCTGCTCAACGCCGGAACGCTCGTGCTGACGCCAGAGGTGGCAGAAAAGCTGCAGGAGGTGTACGCACAATGAATCTCATCGCCCATGACATCATCATCCGGCCCATCATCACCGAGAAGAGCAGCCGGCTCATGGAGTTGAACAAGTATACCTTCGAAGTTCACCAGAGCGCCAACAAAATTCAGGTGCGCAAAGCTGTCGAAGAGGTCTTCAAGGTGAAGGTGCGCGGTGTAAACGTGCTCACCGTTCACCCCAAACCGAAGAGAACGGGAGCCTTCCTCGGGAAATCCCGGTCTTGGAAGAAGGCCATCGTATGCCTCGCCCCTGGAGAGCGCATTGAGTTCTTCGAAGGCGCAAGCGTATAGCGGAAGGAGAAGGAACGACAATGGCAATCAAACAGTTTAAGCCCTATACGCCCGGTCGCAGATTCATGTCCGTTCAGGAGAACGACGACCTGACGAAAAAGGCACCGGAGAAGGCCCTTCTTGCACCTCTCCACAAAAAGGGCGGCCGCAACAACACGGGACGGATCACCATGCGTCATATCGGGGGGAGCCAAGCGGCGCTACCGCATCATCGACTTCAAGAGGAACAAGCTCTCTGTGCCCGGAAAGGTGGCCGCTCTGGAATACGATCCGAACAGGAACGCCCGCATCGCGCTCATCCACTACCTGGATGGCGAAAAGCGGTATATTCTTGCGCCCAAGGATGTTTCCGTAGGGGATACCATTTTTGCGGGCCCCGAGTCGGACATCCGCCCCGGGAACGCGCTCAAGCTCAAGGATATCCCCGTCGGCACCACGGTGCACAATATCGAACTGGAGCCGGGGCGTGGAGGCAAACTCGTCCGAGCGGCCGGGACGTCGGCACAGCTCATGGCCAAAGAAGGGAAATACGCCTATATCCGTATGCCCAGCGGCGAGCTTCGGCTTATCCTCTGCGAGTGCATGGCGACGGTCGGGCAGGTGGGCAACGAAGATTACGAGAACACCTCGTTCGGCAAGGCGGGAAAAACACGCTGGCTTGGAGGTCGCCCCAAGGTTCGGGGCATCGTGATGAACCCAGTGGATCACCCCATGGGTGGCGGCGAGGGAAAGAGCAAGTCGCACAAACACCCCGTCTCGCCCTGGGGCACCCCGGCAAAAGGGTACCGTACCAGGAAGAATAAGCCGTCTGACCGTCTCATCGTGCGGCGCCGGTACGAGAAATAAGGAGGGACAGAGATGGCTCGTTCCAGGAAAAAGGGGCCCTATGTTGATCTGAAGCTGCTCCGCAAGGTCGAAAGCATGAATGAGGGGACCGCAAAGAAGGTCCTGAAGACATGGTCGCGGCGTTCCACCGTCGTTCCGGCCATGATCGGCCATACCATCGCGGTGCACAACGGAAGGATCCATATCCCCATCTACATCAGCGAAAATATGGTCGGACATAAGCTTGGAGAGTTCGCGCCCACCCGCAAGTTCGGAGGACATGCGGGGCAGGAACGGTCCTCCAGGGTCCGGTAAGGAGTGATGGCGATGGAAGCGAAAGCCGTTGCCAGACAGGTTCGCGTCTCTCCGATAAAAGTCCGGAGGGTGCTGGCCCTGATCAAGGGGAAGAAAGCGGATGACGCGCTCTCGATTTTGAAGTACAGCCCGCAGAAATCGGCCCGGCTCGTGGGAAAGGTGCTGCAGAGCGCCGTGGCCAATGCGGAGCACAATTTCGGCATGGACACAGACAAGTTGCATGTAGTGGCGGCTACGGCGGACCAGGGGCCGAGGATGAAACGTTTTCGTCCCGTCTCCATGGGAAGGGCCCACCCGTACATCCACCGTACAAGTCACGTGACCGTCGTCGTCGCGGAACGTTAAGGAGGGGGAACCGTGGGACAAAAAGTGCACCCGGTTGTTTTTCGTCTGGGCGTCATGAGCGAATGGGAGTCCAAATGGTTCGCGAGTGGCAAGGAGTACGCGAAGAACCTGCACGAAGACATCGCTCTTCGTTCATATATCGCAAAAAAATGGGAGCATGCAGGCCTCTCTCGTATTGAGATAGAACGGGTCGGCCACGTTATTCGCTTCACTCTTTGGACCTCCCGGCCTGGAGTAGTTATCGGCCGCGGCGGCGCCGAGATTCAGGTGATGAAGGACGATCTGCAGGCTAAAACAGGGGCGAAGATCATGATCAACGTCCAGGAGATCAAGAACCCCGACGTGGAAGCCCAGCTTGTGGCCGTTGGCGTGGCTTCGGCCCTGGAACGGAGGGTTTCCTTCCGGAGGGCGATGAAACAGGCCATCTTCCGCGCCATGAAGGGCGGCGCAAAGGGGATCAAGATATCCTGTTCCGGCCGGCTCGGCGGAGCGGAGATCGCCCGCACGGAGTGGTACAACGAAGGACAGCTGCCGCTCTCCACGATCCGTGCCGACATCGACTACGGTTTCGCCGAGGCAAAGACCATGTACGGCGTCATCGGCGTCAAGGTCTGGATCTACCGCGACAAGGCCAATGAACGGCCCGCTCAGGCTCCGCGCCAGGGACGGAGAAGGGGGTAACGGACAATGTTGATGCCAAGCAGGGTCAAATATCGCAAACCCTTCCGTCGTCCGCTGAAGGGCAGGACAAAGGGCGGCGCATCCGTCGCGTTCGGCGAGTACGGTCTTCAGAGCCTCGATTGCGCATGGATCACGGCCCGGCAGATCGAAGCCACCCGAGTCGCCATCTCGAGAAAGATGAAAAAGGGCGGGAAAATATGGATCCGCATCTTCCCCGATCACCCCTACACGAAGAAGCCTCTTGAAACACGAATGGGGAAGGGAAAGGGTGCGACGGAGTTCTGGGTAGCGCCGGTGAAAAGAGGACGCATCCTCTTCGAAATAGCCGGAGTTTCAAAAGACGTTGTCGAGGACGCTTTCCGCACAGCTTCTCACAAGTTGCCGGTCAAAGTGCGGATTGTAGCCCGGGACGACATAGGTGGTGAATGACGATGGATGCCAGAAATCTGCGTGACCTCACGATCGACGAACTGAACGAAAAGCACAGGGAGTTCAAGGAAGAGCTCTTCAACCTGCGTTTTCAGAATGCCGTCGGACAGCTGCAGAATACCGGGAGGATTAAGACCGTAAAGAAGACCATTGCCCGGGTGCTTACCGTTGTCCGCGAGAAAGAGATGGCCGGCGAGCAAGCTGCCGGAAGGAGGTAGCAGGGAATATGGAACAGCAGACTCCCCATCGCAAGGTTCGAACGGGAACCGTAGTCAGCGATAAGATGGACAAGACGGTGGTCGTCAGGGTGACGCGGCACGCCAAGCACCCCCTCTACGAAAAGAGGATCGTGCGGGCGAAAAAGTACACGGCCCATGACGAGAACAACGAGTGCAGGATCGGCGACGTCGTGACGATCGGCGAAACTCGTCCTATCAGCAAGATGAAGTGCTGGACGCTTCTCGAGATCGTCCGGCGGGCTCCCGTGTTCGGCGATTCGGTCGTTGACGACGAGGAGGAGCAGGCATGATACAGCTCACCACCGTCCTCAACGTGGCCGACAACTCGGGTGCGAAAAAGCTCTTCTGCATCCAGGTGCTCGGCGGAAGCAAACGGCGCTCGGGGACCATCGGCGACGTCATCGTCGCCTCCGTCCGCGAGGCCATACCGAACAGCAATATCGCCAAAGGGACCGTCGTGAAGGCCGTCATCGTCCGGACCAAAAAAGAGATCCGGCGGGCCGACGGAAGTTACGTCCGTTTCGACGACAACGCGGCGGTCATCATCGACAACAACGGCGACCCGAAGGGGACCCGTATATTTGGACCGGTAGGCCGGGAGCTGCGTGCGAAGAAGTACATGCGCATCCTTTCGCTCGCCCCGGAAGTAGTGTAACGGAGGTCTGTGGATATGGGCAAAATGCGGATACGAAAGGGAGATCGAGTTCGTGTCATTTCCGGGAAGGACAAGGGCAAGGAGGGCAAAGTCCTCCGCTCCATCCCCGATCGGGAGCTTCTGGTCATAGAGGGCGTCAACATGGCGACGAGGCATGTGAAACCCTCCCAGAAGAACCCGAAGTCCGGAATCGTCAAACAGGAAGTGCCGGTATACGCATGCAAGGTCATGCTGGTTTGTCCGTCCTGTGGTGCTGCAACCCGTGTAGGCCGAGGGTTTCTTGACAGCGGGAAGAAAGTTCGCTTGTGCAAGGCCTGCGGCGAAATTGTGGACCAGGTGTAAGGAGGAGAGTGCGCCAATGACCCCTCGCTTGCTTGAGAGGTATAAGAACGAGATCGCACCGAAGCTCGTTCAGGAGTTCAACTACAAGAACATTATGGAGACCCCCCGTCTGAAGAAGATCGTCGTCAACATCGGCGCAGGCGAGGCGAAGGTGGACATAAAGTATATGGATGTCGCCGTGGCGGAACTGACGGCGATCACAGGACAGCGCCCCCTCCTGAAGCGGGCGAAGAAATCCATCGCGGGATTCAAACTCAGACAGGGAATGCCTGTCGCGTGCTCCGTCACGCTCCGGGGCACCCGCATGTGGGAGTTTCTCGACCGTCTCGTGACCCTCGCACTGCCCAGCATCAAGGACTTCCAAGGCGTGATGCGACGGGGGTTCGACGGCCGGGGAAACTACAACCTCGGACTCAGGGAGCAGCTCATATTCCCCGAGATCAGCTACGACAAAGTGATTCGTCCCCGCGGCATGAATGTCAGCATCGTGACATCCGCCCGATCGGACGAAGAGGCCTATGCCCTTCTTCGTGAACTGGGCATTCCTTTCAGCAAGTAGGAGAGGGGGAGAAACCATGGCAAGAAAGGCGCTCAAACATAAAACAACTCTGCCCCCGAAGTTCGAGGTGAGAAAGTATAACAGGTGCCCGCTCTGCGGGCGAGTGCATGCGTATATGAGGAAGTTCAACATGTGCCGGTGCTGCTTCAGGAAGCTCGCACGCGAGGGGAAAATCCCCGGCGTAGTGAAGTCAAGCTGGTAGCCGAGTGGCCTGAGGGAGGGACGAGATATGTACGTGACCGATCCGATCGCCGATATGCTGGCGCGCATTCGAAACGCGAACATCGTGTACCATGAAAGCGCGGACATTCCAGCCAGTAAGTTGAAGATGGAGATAGCGCGCATCCTCAAAGATGCTGGCTATATACGGAATTTCAAGCTTGTGACGGACCCCAAGAAGCCCTACAACAGCATCCGGGTCTTCTTATCCTACGGCCCCAACAGAGAGCGAGTGATCCAGGGTCTCCGCCGGATCAGCAAGCCCGGGCGCAGGATATACGTCCGCCACGACGACCTCCCGAAGGTCATGGGGGGGCTTGGGGTCGCAATCCTATCCACGTCGCAGGGACTCAAGACAGATGCCGAGGCCACGCAAATGGGCCTTGGCGGCGAAGTCCTCTGCTACGTGTGGTAGGGTGGAGGTGAATGAAATGTCTCGAATTGGGAACAAACCAATCCACCTGGCGGCAGGGATAACGATGTCCGTCAAGGACGGGGTGGTCAAGGTCAAGGGACCCAAGGGGGAGCTCTCGACCCCTACTGTCCCCGGCGTTGATATCGCCCTCGAGGAAGGGAATATCGTCATCACCAGACAGAACGAGGAAAAACAGACGAAGGCCTGGCACGGCATGATACGCGCTCTTGTATCAAACATGGTGACGGGCGTAAGCACCGGTTTCCAGAAAAACCTCGAGATCGTCGGCGTGGGGTACAGAGGCCAGATGCAGGGCAAAAAGCTTGTGTTGAACCTCGGGTACTCGAACCCCGTGGAGTACGAAGCCCCCACGGGCATCGAGATCACGATGGACGGGCCGACGAAACTCTCTGTCAAGGGGATCGACAAGCAGGTCGTGGGACAGGTTGCGGCCATTATCCGCGGTTTCCGGTCTCCTGAGCCCTATCAGGGCAAGGGCATTCGGTACGTCGGCGAACGCGTTATACGCAAGGCCGGGAAGACCGGCACAAAGTAATCCGAGGTGAAGACGATGAAAAATAAAAGCAGGAGCTCCATGAGGGCCCTTCGCCATGCCCGGCTCAGAAAGGGCGTCAACGGAGTCCGTGGAACCGCGGAGAGGCCGAGGATGGCCGTCTTTCACAGCCTCCACCATATATACGTTCAGTTCATTGATGACGATCTGGGCAATACGCTGGCCGCCGCGTCGACCCTTGAGCCGTCCATCAAAGGAACACTTTCGGGAACGTGCAATATTGATGCCGCGAAGTCGATCGGAAAGACCGCTGCAGAGCGGGCGATCGCCAAGGGCATCACCACGGTTGTCTTCGACAGAGGCGGACATATGTTCCACGGGAAGGTAAAAGCCCTGGCCGATTCCGCCCGCGAAGCCGGCCTGAAGTTCTGATGGGGAGGCTAGGACGATGGTAAAGAATAAGGTGGATGCCAAGGATCTCGAACTTACTGAGCGCGTCGTCGCCATCAACAGAGTCAGTAAGGTCGTCAAAGGCGGCAAGCGGTTCAAGTTCAGCGTCCTCGTCGTCGTCGGCGACGGAGACAGATACGTCGGAGTGGGAATGGGCAAGGCCAAGGAAATTTCCGAGGCCGTCCGGAAGGGCATCGACAAGGCGGGGAAGAACCTGCATGAGTTGAAGAAGATCGGCAATACGATCCCGCACCCCGTGAACGGCATTTTCGGAGCCGCGTCGGTCCTTCTGAAGCCGGCGACCCCCGGCACGGGCGTCATCGCCGGCGGAGTGGTACGCGCCATCATGGAGCTCGGCGGAGTGAAGGACGTCTGCACAAAGGTCGTCGGACGGACCTCCAACCCCGTCAACGTGGCGTGGGCGACCATCGAAGCCCTCGAAGAGCTGCGTACTCCTGAAGAGATTCTGCACCTCCGGGGCAAAAAGTCCCCTGAGGCGGAGAGGGAATAGGAGGACATCCATGGCAAAGCTGCACATCACGTGGAAGAAGAGCACGATCGGAAGGCCGCAAGGGCAGAGGCGCACGATAGAGGCGCTTGGCCTCAGAAAACTCAATCAGACCGTAGTCCATGACGACACGCCCCAGATCCGCGGCATGGTCAACAAGGTCGTTCATCTGGTGGAGTGCGTCTCCATCGAGAATTAGGGAGGTATAACCCCATGAATCTGCACGAATTGCGTCCTGCCTTCGGCTCCAAAAAAAAGCCCAAGCGCCTCGGACAGGGAATTGGCAGCGGAACGGGCAAAACGTCCGGGAAGGGGAACAAGGGACAAAAGTCGAGAAGCGGCGGGGGAGTCCGCCCGGGATTCGAGGGCGGCCAGATGCCCATGATCCGGAGGATTCCGAAGCGGGGCTTCAACAACGCCCGTTTCGCGAAGACCTTCCAGGTCGTCAATCTGGAGACCATTGCGGCGTCCTTTGAAGCGAACGCCACGGTGACCTTCGAGGAGATGTACGCTCGCCGCATCGTACGGCAGGACAACGTTCCCGTGAAAGTTCTGGCCAAAGGGGACGTGGACAAGCCGCTTATCGTCCGGGCACAGGCCTTCAGCGCTCAGGCAAAGTCGAAAATCGAAGCCGCAGGTGGCAAGGCCGAGGTGATTTAAGTGCTCGACTCCTTCAGAGATGCATTTCGGCTGCCGGATCTGAAAAGAAGAATTCTCTTCACGCTGGCGCTGCTCTTCGCCTTCCGGGTCGGGACGCACATCCCTACGCCCGGCATCGATACAGCGGCAATGGCCCATCTCTTTGATCAGGGGGGAGTGCTCGGGTTCCTCGATATCTTCGCCGGCGGCGCCCTGCGGCGCTTCAGTATCTTCGCCCTCGGCGTCGGACCGTACATCAACTCCAGCATCGTCATGCAGCTCCTCGTCGTCATCTTCCCCACGCTTGAGAAAATGCAGAAGGAAGGCGAGGACGGGCGGAAGAAGATCGTTCAGTGGACGCGGATAGGGACGGTTCCGTTCGCTCTCATCCAGGCAGTCGGAATGATCCTGTGGCTTCGCAGCCTCGGAATATTCAGCGGGCACACGCTGGACGCGCTTGTGGCGATCAGCACCGTTACAGCGGGTTCGGTGGCCGTCATGTGGCTGGGAGAGGAGATCACGGACCACGGCATCGGGAACGGCATCTCCCTCATCATCTTCGCCGGCATCGTCGCCAGAATTCCCGAGGCCATCATTCAGAGCTGGAACATGATCCGTCTGGGACAGATCAACGTCCTCGTCCTGCTTCTTGCGCTGGTGCTCATCATCGCTGTCATCGCAGGATGCGTCATGCTCCAGGAGGGACAGAGACGTCTGCCCGTCCAGTACGCGAAGCGGGTCGTCGGGAACAAAGTGTACGGAGGGCAGAGCACGTTCATCCCCCTGAAGGTCAATCAGGCGGGCGTCATCCCCATCATCTTCGCCTCGTCCGTCCTGCTCTTTCCCTACACCATCGCGCGCTTCTTCTCGGGCAACGCGGCGCTCTTTTTCCAGAGGATATTCGCCCCGGGGAGCATCGTCTATACGATCCTGTACATCGGGCTCATCATCTTCTTCTCCTACTTCTACACGGCGGTGGTCTTCAACCCTGAGGACATCGCAAACAACATGAAGAAGTACGGTGGGTTCATTCTCGGCATCCGGCCGGGAAAACCCACGTCCGAGTTCATCGAGAAGGTGATGGCCAGGATCACCCTCGGCGGCGCGGTGTTTCTCGCCCTCGTCGCTCTTGTGCCCAACCTCATGACCCAGCTGCTCGGCGTCAACTTCTACTTCGGGGGAACGGCCGTGCTCATCGTCGTGGGCGTTGCGCTCGACACAGTTCATCAGATAGAAGCCCAGCTTCTGATGCGCCATTACGAGGGAATCCTCAAGCGGAAGAGCAAAGGCTCCGGCCTGCTGCGCTTCTAAAAGGGACCCGTGACCATGCGTATCATTCTTCTCGGAGCACCAGGGGCCGGAAAAGGAACTCTTGCGGAGCAGATCAAGGCGAAGCACCCTGTCGCCCATATCTCCACAGGGGATATCCTGAGGGCCAACGTCCGAAACGGGACGCCCCTGGGCACCCAGGCCAAAGGGTACATGGACTCGGGACGCCTCGTTCCCGACGATCTCATCATCGCCATGATGAAGGAGCGTCTCGGAGAGAAGGATTGCTCCGAGGGATTCATCCTCGACGGGTTCCCGAGGACAATACCACAGGCGGAGGCGCTCGAGAGGATCCTCTCCGAATTGAAGCTGTCCGTCGACGGTGTCGTCCTTTTGGAGATCGACGACGAGACGGTGGTCAAGCGCCTCTCGAACAGACGGGTATGCCGTTCCTGCGGCGCGATCTACAATGTACTGTACAAGCCGTCGAAGAAGGGCAACCGCTGCGAGATATGTGGCGGCGAGCTCTATCAGAGGGACGACGATACGGAGAGCGTCATCCGGGGGCGCCTCAAGGTGTATCACGATCAGACGGCGCCTCTTATCGCTTTCTACGACAAGAAGGGCATGCTGCTTCGACTCTCGCAAACCGATGGCGCGGAGTCCCTTTCGGAGGCTCTCGACCGGATGCTCAGAGAAAGAAAAGCATGATCACACTGAAACGGGAGAAGGACCTCATCCCCATGAGGAAAGCGGGGAAGATCGTCGCCGATGTGCTCGACATGATCCGGGAGATGGTTCGACCGGGCATTTCAACGGCGGACATCGATAGCGCGGCGGAGGCCCTTATAATAAAAGCCGGTGCGACGCCGGCCTTCAAGGGGTACAAAGTGCCGGGAATCCCTGTCCCGTTCCCCGGGGCCGTGTGCACATCCGTCAACGACGAAGTCGTACACGGCATTCCCAGCCCCGACAGGATTCTGCACGAAGGAGACATCGTCAGCGTCGATGTGGGATCCTGCTACTCCGGATACTACGGCGACGCCGCCAGCACCTTTCCTGTCGGTCATATCGACAGAAAGACGATGAAGCTCCTCGACGTGACGCGGGAAAGCCTGGACCTGGCGATCGCCGTGGCGTTGCCGGGAAAGACGCTGGGTGACGTGGGGCACGCCGTGGAGAGCTTCGTCACGCCTCACGGATTCGGTATCGTACGGGAGTACGCCGGACACGGCATCGGAAAGCACCTCCACGAGCCGCCTCAAATACTGAACTACGGACAGCCCGGGCACGGAATGATTCTCAAGGGCGGTCTGACCCTGGCGATCGAGCCGATGGTCATGGCGGGGGCGGAGGAGGTCGTCGTGGGGCCGGACAGATGGGTCGTCAAGACGGCGGATGGCTCGAAGGCCGCCCATTTTGAAAAGACCGTTTTTCTGCGGGACGGGCAGGCCGAAATACTGACGCCCTGGTCGGGCGTTCGGACGACGCGGCGTACCCTGTAACGAGGTCGTTGCGCCGGATTGGGCCAGACGAGCGGCCCACGCTCCCGGAGAAAAAAGATATCTTCCTGGCATACTGCAGAGGCATGCGGATGGCCTGTTTTTGGAAGTTCTGCCGAAAAGGATGACTGAGGGAGGTTGTACACCAGTGGTGAAGATCGCCTGCAAAAGGGAGACAAAGAGAATGGAGAGCGCGCATGGCCAATAAGGATGACGTTATCGAGGTCCGCGGCAAGGTCATCGAACCGCTCCCGAACGCGATGTTCAGGGTGGAGCTCGAAAACGGACATAAGATACTGGCACACGTGTCCGGCAAGATGCGACTTCATTTCATACGCATCCTCCTGGGCGACAAGGTGTTGGTGGAAATCTCCCCCTACGATCTGACAAGAGGCAGGATCATCTACCGATATAAATAGAAAATGCGGAAAACGCACTGGACGTGTTTTCTTAAGAGGAAAAATCTTGTATAATTTAACGCTTGGAGAAAACGCTGAATTATCAAGGCGAGATAAACCTCTTTTGGAGGTCTTTGACGATAGAACCGAAGGAGCGTGGACGGTATGAAGGTAAAACCATCGGTCAAGCCGATGTGCGAGTTCTGCCGGGTTATCCGGCGCAAAGGCGTGGTGCGGATCATATGCAGCAGGAACCCGCGGCACAAACAAAGACAGGGTGCAAGGAGGTAGAGGGACATGGCCCGAATCGCCGGTGTTGACATCCCACGGGAAAAACGCGTCGAAATAGCTCTGACCTACATCTTTGGCATTGGTCTTCCTACCTCGAAGAAAATCCTCGCCGTCACGGGTGTGAACCCCGACACGAGAGTGAAAGACCTCACCGAAGAGGAAGGCCAGAAGCTGAGAAAAGAGATCGAGGAACACTACAAGGTGGAAGGCGACCTTCGGAGAGAGGTGTCCATGAGCATCAAACGGCTCATCGACATAGGCTGCTACAGAGGGCTGCGTCATAAGCAGGGGCTTCCGGTCCGAGGGCAGAAGACAAAGACCAACGCCCGCACGCGCAAGGGTCCGCGCCGCACCGTCGCCGGCAAGAAAATGGCTACGAAGTAGCCTTCATTGAACTGAAGACAAGGAGGCTGGAATAAGTGGCCAAACGTACGGTTCGAAGGGGTAAAAAGAAGGAAAAGAAGAATATCAGCTACGGTGTCGCCCACATCTACTCGACGTTCAACAACACGATCATCTGCGTGAGCGACAAGGGCGGCAATGTCCTGGCATGGGCATCGGGCGGAAACGTCGGCTTCAAAGGGACGAGGAAATCGACGCCCTTTGCGGCACAGATCGCTGCGTCCCAGGTTGCGAAATCCGTCCAGGAGCACGGCGTTCAGGAGATCGACGTGGTCGTGAAGGGCCCCGGCCCCGGACGCGAATCCGCCATTCGGTCCCTGCAGGCCGCCGGGCTGCAGGTCAACATGATCAAGGATTCGACGCCGATTCCCCATAATGGATGCCGTCCTCCGAAGCGGCGCAGAGTATAGCCACCAGGTGGCCAAGGAGGGAATAGATCGTTCATGAGCAGATACGTAGGGCCATCGTGCCGTCTATGCAAAGCTGAAGGGCTTAAACTCTTCCTCAAAGGAGACAGGTGTTATTCGGCGAAGTGTGCCGTTACGAAGCGAGAGGCCGGCGCGGACAAAAAGCGCCGCGGCGGCATGCGGTCAAAGGTCAGCGAATATGGAATCCGGCTTCGTGAGAAGCAGAAGCTGCGCCGGTTTTACGGGATGACGGAGAGACAGTTCCTTCGCATCTATCAGATCGCGCTGAAGCAGCCCGGACAGACGGGGCACAACTTCCTCCAGCTTCTCGAGCGGAGACTGGACAACGTGGTGTATCGGCTCGGGTTCGCCACCAGCCGGAAGCAGGCGCGGCAGCTCGTGACGCACGGGCACTTCCTCGTAAACGGAAAGAAGGTCGACATCCCGAGCTACCTCGTGGACGCCGACGATCTGATCGCCGCGACGGAGAAGAGCCGCGAGATGACGCTCATAAAGGATAACACGGAGGTTGCGGCCGCTAAGTCGACTCCCCAGTGGCTCGAGCTTCACTCCGACAAAGTGGAGGGTAAGGTCGTCACCCTTCCGACACGAGATCAGATCGACGCGCCTGTGACGGAGCAGCTGGTTGTAGAGTTCTATGCCAGATAATGGCGTGAAAGGTGTTGGAAGCCGTGGAACATTTACGTCCTGAGATTCGAATCGAGGAAAGCGGGCCAACCTTCGCGAAGGTTCACATCGAACCCCTTGAGAGGGGGTATGGAGCGACCCTTGGCAACTCTCTCCGCCGTATCCTCCTCTCGTCGATCAAAGGGGCGGCCATCACATCCGTGCGGATCGACGGAGTCCTGCACGAGTTCAGCACCATTCCGGGAGTGCGCGAGGATGTCATCGAGATCCTGCTGAACATCAAGCAGATCCCGGTGCGATCCCACAGCGCCGATGTCCGGGTGCTTCACCTCGAAGCGGACGGTGAGCGCCAGGTCACCGTGGGCGATATTCAGCCGGACAGCGAGATCGAGTTCATCCGTCCCGACTCGTTCATCTGCTCCATGGAGGAGGGAGCCCATCTCTCCATGGACATCTACGTGGAGCAGGGGAGCGGCTATGCCTCGATGGAGCGCACGCGGCCGGCCTACCTCCCTGTGGACGCGCTCACCACCGATGCCATCTTCTCGCCCGTCCTGCGCGTGAACTACAACGTGGAGGCGGCCCGGGTCGGGCAGCATACGGACTATGAACGCCTCGTTCTGGATGTATGGACCAACGGCGTCATCTCGCCCGAGGCGGCCATATGCGAGGCGTCGAGGACCCTTCAGACGTACTTCGGCAATATCGCCGAGGATATCGAGAAGGCCCTTCCCCAGGATGTCACCCCCGAGGGAGAAGCCCTTCCGGCGCTGGGGGAAGTCTCTGACATGGCCGGTGACGGAGCGGGCGAGGACAACTTTCTCTCCCGACCCGTCCGCGACCTCGAGCTGTCCATACGAAGCGAGAACTGCCTCCTCAGAGGCGGCATACACACCATAGGCGATCTCGTGAGCAAGACGCGGGAAGACCTTTTGAAAATACGAAACCTCGGCAAGATCTCCATGCGCGAGATCGAGGAGAAGATGGAAAAGCTCGGACTGACGCTGACCATCAGCGCGAAGGACGAGACCAAGTCGACGAAGGAGGAGTAATTCCATGAGACATCGTATGGACAGCCGGACGCTCGGCCGGTATGGCAGCCACAGGATGGCCATGCTCGCCAATATGGCGGCCAGCTTATTCCTTAAGGAACAGATATATACCACCGTGACCAGGGCCAAGGAGCTGCGAAGATTCTCCGAGCGGCTCATCACGAGGGCCAAGGGCGGCACGGTGTACGACCGGCGCCTGGTACGGTCCAAAATGCCCCACAAAGAGGCGTCCATCAAGCTCTTTGACGATATCGCAAAGCGGTATGCCAGCAGGCCGGGCGGATATACGAGGATCATAAAGACAGGACCGCGGCAGGGCGACGGCGCCCCCATGGCGGTTATATCGCTCGTGGAATAACCATGCCCTCCCATACGGTATGCGAACTCCGGGACGTAAGCTTCACCTATCCCGGAGCCGCAGCCGAACGCGGTACGAAGGTCCGTCCCGCCCTTTCCGGCATCACGCTGAGCATCAAGGACGGAGAATGGGTTGCCCTTCTGGGGAGCAACGGATCAGGCAAGTCCACACTGGCGAAGCATATGAACGCCCTGCTCGTTCCCACGCAGGGCGATTGTATTGTCTATGGCATGTCCACGTCGGACGCCGACCATGTCCCCGCCATTCGGAACGCCGTCGCCATGGTCTTCCAGAACCCGGAGAACCAGATCGTCGGGACCACCGTCGAGGAGGATACGGCCTTCGGGCCGGAAAACCAGGGCCTTCCCCCCGGGGATATCGCCCGAAGGGTGAACGACGCCCTCGCCGCCACCGGCTTGCGCGAAAAACGGCAGTCGCCCGTATACACCCTCTCGGGAGGGGAGAAACAGCGTCTCGCCGTGGCAGGGGCCCTCGCTCTGGACTCCTCCTGTCTTGTGCTGGACGAGCCCACTGCCATGCTCGACCCTCAGGGCAGGGCCCAACTGCTCGCCGTGCTCGCCGAACTCCACCGCGGCGGAAAGACGCTCGTCTCCATAACCCATCGGCTGGAGGAGATCATCCACTGCGACCGCGCGATCGTCCTTGTCCGCGGGACCGTCGCCTGGGAGGGCGCGGTGCCGGAGCTTTTCCAGTCCACAGAGGCCCTCAGGGAGTGGGGTATATTTATCCCACCCCTTGCCGCGCTCTGGAAGGATCTTCACGCCCGAGGCATCACCCCGCTGCCGTCGGTGCCATCGCTCCCCGAAATGGTTCAGGCACTATGTCCATAGTCGTCGACCGGCTCTCGCACACCTATCACCCCAATACGCCCCTCGAGACGAGAGCTCTGCGCGACATAACCTTCGAGCTGCAGCGAGGGGCGTGGATGTCCGTCGTGGGGCATACGGGCAGCGGGAAATCGACCCTGGTCCAGCACCTCAACGGCCTCCTGATCCCTCAGTCGGGCTCCGTCGTGGTGGATGGCATGGAGGTCCGGGAGAAGAGCCCCCACCTCCGGGCCGTGCGACGGAAGGTCGGATTGGTCTTCCAGTATCCGGAACAGCAGCTCTTCGCCGAGAGCGTTCTCGAAGAGGTGGCCTTCGCTCCCCGTAACTGGGGCGTGCCCGAGGCGGAGATTCCCGGGCTCGTGCAGTCGTCCCTCGCCCTCGTCGGCCTGGACGGGCAGTACCTGGAACGGAGCCCGTTCCACCTATCGGGCGGCGAGAAGAGAAAGGTCGCCATCGCCTCCGTCCTCGCATCGGCGCCTGAATATCTTGTCCTCGACGAACCCACCGCCGGCCTGGACTCCTTCTCGAGAAAGGAGCTCGTGGACCTTCTCACGGCGCTCAAGGAAAAGGGGTACGGCATCCTCCTCGTGACCCACGATCTGGACATCGCCCTCCAGGCGAGCGACGCCATCCTCATCCTCAACAGGGGAGAGCAGGTCGTCCGCGACACCCCCCGGCGCGTCATCGAACACCTTCGGGGAGACCATATTCCGGGGCTCTCCCTGCCGGACATCGTGACCCTTTCGGCGGAGCTCCACGACCGGACGGGAACCGTCCCCGTCACGTGGGACTGGCGTGTTCTCGCCCAGGCCATCGGGGAGATGAAGCGATGAAATTTCTGGACAACCTGACCTTCGGCCAGTACGTGCCGTCGGAATCACCGATCCATCATCTGGACCCAAGGTGCAAGATCGCCTGCGTTCTCGTCCTGCTGACCAGCATCTTCATGGTGCGTCACACCACGTCGTTCATCGGCTGGGGGCTTCTCCTTCTCGTCGTCACCTCGTTCTCCCGTCTGCCCCTGCGCCTTGTGGTGAAGACGGCCAAGCCCGTCCTCATCCTCGCTCTGTTCACGGCATCCATTCATATCTTTTTCACCAAAGGAACGCCGGTCTTCTCCCTGGGGATCATCACCGTCACCCGAGAGGGGCTGCGCATGGCCGCCTTCACCGCCCTGAGGCTTCTCTTCCTGGTGCTCTTCGCCTCCTTCCTCACGCTCACCACGAAGCCCATGGAGCTCGCCGACGGCCTGGAACGGCTTTTCTCGCCCCTGACCCGGTTCGGATTTCCGGCTCACGAGCTGGCCATGATGATGACCATCGCCCTCCGGTTCATCCCGACGCTTCTGGACGAGACGGACAGGATCATGAAGGCCCAGCTCGCACGCGGAGCGTACTTCGACAAAGGAAGCCTGTGGAAGCGATTGAAGGCGTTCCTCCCCGTGCTCATTCCTCTCTTCATCATCGTCTTTCAGCGAGCCGAGGATCTTTCGACGGCCATGGAGGCGCGGTGCTACCGGGGGGGGAAGGGGCGGACACGGATGCACCCCTTGACCTGGAGGACGTCGGACACCATCGCCCTGCTCGGTCTGTCCCTCGTCACGGCGTTGCTCCTGATCGCGGACCGCACCCTTCTGCCATGAGATACGCCGCTCGAGTCAGCTACCTCGGGACGGGCTACTCGGGGTGGCAGCGCCAGGCCCAGGGAAGAGGCGTTCAGGAGGAGGTCGAGAACGCCCTGCGCAGCGTGACGGGAAGGGACGTGCCGGTCACCGCGGCAGGGCGGACGGACGCCGGCGTCCATGCCCTCGGCCAGGTCATCTCCTTCACCCTGGGGAAGGAGTGGATCCCCGACAGGCTGATCATGGCCCTGAACTTCTATCTCCCCGAGGACGTCAGCATCACGGGGCTGTGTTCTGTCCCCGACAGCTTCGACGCCCGACGGAGCGCCCTCTGGCGGGAGTACCGATATCTCATATGGCACGGCAACGCTCCCGCCCCTCTCCTCTGGGGACGGGCCTGGTGGAATAAGCAGCGCTGGGACTACGCACGCGCCCAGGTGGCCTGTGCGCTGTACGAGGGCTCTCACGACTTCCGGGCCTTCTGCAGGACGGCGGAGTGCCCGGACAGGACGACCCGGACGATCCTGCGGGCCACCTTGCACCGGCGGGGGCAGCTCTCGGTCTTTGCCGTGCGGGGGAACGCCTTTCTCACCAACATGGTGCGCATCATGGTGGGAAACATCGACGCCGTAGGGCGAGGGCGGAAGGATCTCTCCTGGATATCGGAGCTGCTCGCGGGGCGGTGCCGGGATGAATCGGCCATGACCGCGCCGGCCGAGGGGTTATATTTATGGCAGGTCGGCTATGGGGAGGGTATTCCTTTTTCCCCGAAGAGGGTACAATAAAGGGCAACCCCGTGCAGAGCCCGCAACGATCTCTGCACGACGACGGAGACCCTAAAGAGAGGCAAAGCGCCCTGTCGCTCAAAGGAGGAAAAGACCGTGTTCGGAACGGACATAGGAATAGACCTGGGAACGGCAACAGTCGTCATCTACACCAAGAACAAGGGGATCGTGCTCCGTGAGCCCTCCGTGGTGGCGGTGGATATCGATACGGGCAAGATCCTCGCCGTTGGGTACGAGGCGAAGAACATGGTCGGCCGGACTCCCGGCAATATAACCTCCGTCCGCCCGCTCCGGGACGGCGTCATAGCGGACTACACCATGACGGAGGCCATGCTGCGCCACTTCATGAAGCGGATACAGCAGGGGCTCAGCCGGTTCTTCCGAAACAGGGTCATGATCTGCGTCCCGTCGGGCGCCACGGACGTGGAGCGCCGGGCGGTCCTCGAGGCCGCCATCGAAGTGGGGGCGAAGGAGGCCTTTCTCATCGAGGAGCCCATGGCGGCGGCCATAGGGGCCAACCTCAACGTCGAGGAACCGCGCGGCAAGATGCTCGTGGACATCGGCGGCGGCACGACGGACATCGCCGTCATCTCTCTCGGCGGCATCGTGGTGTCCAAGTCTCTCCGCATAGGCGGTGACCGGTTCGACGAGGCCATCATGCGCTACCTCAGAAAACAGTACAGCCTCGCCATCGGAGAGCAGACGGCGGAAAACCTCAAGATCATGATTGGAACATGCCTCCAGGAGGAAGAGGAGAGCACCATGGTCATCAAAGGACGGGACCTCGTCCAGGGTCTGCCGCGGCAGATCGAGGTGTCGAGCACGAGCGTTTCCATGGCCATTGGCGAGATGATACAGAGCCTTGTGGACGGCATACGGAACATCCTCGAGATAACCCCGCCGGAGCTCTCCGCCGACATCATCGACAGAGGGATCGTGCTCACGGGCGGAGGCTCGCTCCTCAGAGGGCTGCCCGAGCTGATAACCCGACAGACGGGCATCGCCTGCTATACGGCGGATGACCCCATGGAGTGCGTCGCCCTGGGGACGGGGAAGGCCCTCGCCGAAATCGACAAGCTCCAGGCTCTGGGCCATGGCGGCATCCTCATGAACAGCCGGCGCGCCCGGAAGAGGAAGGTCTAGCCTCCGTCGACCGGGGCTTCCTTTGCCCTGTGAAGGTCGAAAGCGCTTCCGAATCGATGAATCTCTGGTGGGCAGAGGGGCTTCGGTTCTCCTGCGTCGCTTGCGGGCGATGTTGCAGGGGGGAGCCGGGGGCCATCTACTTCACCCCTTCGGAAGGAGCGGCCATCTCGGAGTTTCTGACCCTTTCGCCCGAAGCGTTCCGCCGCCGATACACCACCCTGCGATGGGGGGACATCAGCATCAGGGAGCGCGAGAACGGCGAGTGTCTCTTCTATTGCGGCTCTTCCAATCGCTGTGCCATTTACCCCGTCCGGCCGGAGCAGTGCCGGTCCTTTCCCTTCTGGCCCTCCATCCTGGAGTCGAAGGCCTGCTGGGACGAGGCGGCCCGCTCTTGTCCGGGCATGAACCGGGGCGACCTCCATTCGCCGGAGGAGATCGACCGGATAGTGCGTTCATGCCCCTTTCCCGATCTCCTGTGATATCGTCCGTGACAAAGACACTCGCGCCATTTATAATCGGGGTGGAGCACAGGTCGTAGGATCAACGGGAACATGCGCGATCACAAGGAGGGCCCATGCATATCGAGATACTCACCGGTATGAACTGGAAGCTCATCTTGGCGCTGATCTTTTTCAGCGGCGTTTTCGCATACCTTGGCGACGTTGTCGGCATGCGCATCGGCAAGAAAAGAGTGTCCCTCTTCGGCCTCCGCCCCAGGACCACCAGCCGATTCATAACGGCCTTCACCGGGATGCTCATCTCGGTGGCCATGCTCGTCACCATGTCCATCATATCCGACGATGTCCGGACCGCCCTCTTCAGCATGAAGTTCATCCAATCCCAGCTTCAGACCCTGACGCGGGACCTCCAGAAGAGCAGGGACGACTCTCAGCTCATGGCCCTGAACCTGATCGACAGCGAAAAACGGCTCGATGAACAGCAAAAGAGCCTGCAGACCACCCGGCTCGAGCTGGAGAAGGTCCTCCCCGACCTGGAGAGCGCGCGGCGGGAGCTGAGCGCAATCCAGAAGGAACGAGATCTCCTCGAGACGGAGAAGGAGTCCCTGGTGGCGGCGGTGGCCGATCTGAAGACGGAGAGCGAAACCCTTCGGAAGGGGCTTATCGAAATGCGGAGCGGACGCTTCGCCGTCTTTGCGAACGAAGCCCTTGCCCAGGAAGCCGTGGAACCCATGAGCAACCGATCGGACGTGGAGCGCATCTTCCAGAACCTCCGGGACCGTATCGAGCGGGTCCTGGCCGCCAGGACGGGGAAGAATCTTTCGGAGATCGTCCTCAGCGTCGACCTCCAGCATGAGGAGCAGACCATCGCCCAGTGTACGGACAATCCGGTGCGAAAGTTCATCCGCGCCGTGGCGGCCGGAAACACCCTGTACGGTGAGGACGTCCGGATCACCTACGAAGTCCAGGACAGCGTGCTGGTGTACCGCAAGGGCGACATGCTCTACGAAAGCGTCCTGAACACGACGGGGGCCGAGGCCGATGCCGAGGCGGAGATGCACCTGATCCTGCGCATGGTCAACAGAAAGGCCACAAACGACTCGATCAAGCCCGATCCCACCTCAGGCAAGGTCGGTACCATGGACGCCACGGAGTTTTTCGACGCCGTCGACGCCATACGGACCGCCGCGTCCCCCGTGCGGATCGAGGTAACTGCCGCCGACAACATCTACACCGAGGGTCCCGTTCAGGTGACCATCTCGGTCAGGAAGATCCCATGATGCGGAGCGATGCCCCCGTGTCGCTGCGGAGGGAAGAACAGTGCTCATAGTGGCGTGCCAGGTATGCGGCGAGGCCCGGGTCATCCCCGGGACACCCGATGACGACGGAATAGCACGGGCAATGTGGATCTGTCCGGTCTGCGGAACGGGGCAGATACTTCAGTTGCCCGTCTCCGCCGATGTCCGAAAGGGCGACCTCAGACAGATCGTCTGCGGTATGGCGTTGCCCTCGACGCCCCAAGCGGAGGAGGAGTCATGATCAACGGCTACTCCTTTTACGACAGCAAGCAGGCTGTCTCGCCGGAGGAGCTGGCAAACCTGTATCGATTTACCCGCTGGGCGCGGAGCCGATCCCTCGAGGACATAGGGAGGATGCTCGCCGGGACCTCCATGTGCTTCAGCGTCCGCCATCAGGATCAACTCGTCGCCTTCTGCAGGATCATCACCGACTTCGTCTACAGGGCGTCGCTCTGGGACATCATGGTCCACCCCGAGCATCAGGGAAAGAAGATCGGGTCGGCGCTGCTAGACTACGCCCTCTGCCACCCCGCAATCAAGGGGATTCCTCTCGTCATCACCTATACGAGCGAACTCGCACCCTTCCTCGTCCACAAGGGCTTCTCCACCCAAGACGGGGCCCTCATGCTCCTGCGAAGACCCATTGAATATTCCTGATACCCTGTTCCGCCTCCTTCCGCACCTCCTCTGGCCGACCGCATGCCCCATCTGCGGGGCCATCGGTGTCCCAGCCTGTCTGACCTGCCTTCTGCCCCTTCTTCGCCCGCCTCTTCCCATCCCTCTGCATGGTGCCTCGTTCCTCCTCTGGACAGGCGGCCCGTATGAGACGCACCTCCGGGACCTCGTCCTCGAGATGAAATACGGAAAGAATCGCGCTCTTGCCGTTGTCATGGGACAGGCTCTGGGACGAATCTTCCCCAAGCCCGATGCGGATGCACTCGTTCCCGTGCCGCTTCACATCGATAGTCCAAGAGGCTTCAACCAGTCCGAAGCCCTCGCCCAGGGTTTGAAAAAGGAGTGGAGGATGCCGGTGGTGGACGCCCTTGCATGGAGAGAACGATGCACGGAACAGGCCACCCTCGAGGAAAAGGAGCGGCGAAACATGCCTTCGGACGCAATCACCATCGGCCGCAAAGGGCTCGCCGGGAAACAGATCGTCCTCGTGGACGACGTCAGCACGACGGGGACGACGCTCTGCCGGGCCCAGGAGGCCGTCGTGCGGGGAGGGGGGCGATGTGCCCTCGCCGTCACGTGGACCTATACCCCGAAGAGAGTATAGGAGCCACGAAGAAGACCTCCGGCTCAGCAACCTTCAACCTTTTTTGGTAAACTCGCCGAGTCACACCCGGTGGACGAGACGATTGCTTACCTGCCATGGAACATATGTTTGACAAACCGACACTCCTTACGAATTGGGACGATGGACATGGAACATCAACCTCTTGTGGTTTACATTTCACGGAGGGCGATATTCACCATGGGCATTTGAGTGAATGAGAAAAATTGAGTCTTTCATGCTTCGGCTTGAAGCCGTTTCGTTTTCGCAGATGGCGTTGACAACTAAATTTGAGCTTGTATAATGTTTTGCTGTGCGGAGAGGTGGCCGAGTGGTCGAAGGCGATTGACTCGAAATCAATTGGGCGGCTTGCCGTCCCGTGGGTTCAAATCCCACCCTCTCCGCCAGGAAAATCCGCCTGCAGTCAATGACTGCAGGTTTTTTCTTTTCCATTTTCGCGGTGTCCGCGACATCCCGACGAGTCTCCGCTCTTTCCGCTTTTTTCTACGTCCTGATACATACTCAATAGAGAATCTTTTTATGATCACGCCCATCCCCTCGATTTCAGGCCGCACCAGAGCAGTCACAACATGGAGAGGCATTCCAGTCCATGACTCTTTCACCGATACCTGAAGAAAACGGACGCATCGGACAGGCCAGCGGAGCTATCGGTGCAACCATCGAAGCCGTCAGCAGCTGGATATTGCTCCGCTCCATCCTGATCGAGGACTCTCTGTCTTTGACGGTTTGAGCCCCGCATCGTCGCGCAATGAGCTCGGGGAGCAGGGTGTTATAGGGCAACCCATGGTATAGTGTATCTACAGCATGAAAATCAGCATACGAGGTGAGCCATGAGATATAAACCATTGGTCTTGGGAGTACTATCGGCGGCGTTGCTCATGACAGCTTTCGGACACAGCGCGCAGGGCAGTGATTCCGCCAGCGCCAATCCGACGGTTCACGGAGAAACCACGGCAGCAGTTCCGAAGACCGCTCCGAAAGAAGCCGCTGAAACAGAATCGGCGGCCGATTACAGGGAAGTCTACGGTGAAGTGCTGGACGGCTATTACGATCTCATTGCAAATTCCCCCGAGGATTATGACCCTCGTGAGGGCGAAACAGGGGTACTTGAGGCCATCATGGGCAAGGAGGGCGGCGAAGCCCTTGACAGCGTGGGATACTCTATACAGGACATCAGCGGAGACGGAATCCCGGAGCTGTTGATAGGCGCGGTTACAGAAAAAGAAAATTCCGTTTCCTACGGAAACGAAATTCTTGCGGTGTACGCCTGTGTGGACGGCATACCACGTTTCTCCTTCGAAGGCATTGCCAGAAGCAGTTACCGTTATACCGGGGAGGGGAGTTTTCTCTATCAGGGCTCTAACGGTGCGATGTACAGCATCTTTGGAACCTATACCATCTCTCCGGACGGAGTGTCTCTGTCCTGCAACGACTACTACTTTACATTTGAGAAAGACAAGAATTTCCAAGAGATCGGGGTGTATCACAACACCTCGGGCAAGTGGGACAAGTCGGTTTCAGAGGAGTTATCCATCACCGACGAGCAATTCTGGCAGATGGAATCGGATCGGGAGAAACGGATCCAGAACATCGAGCTCATTCCATTTTCACAGCATGTGCTTTCAGGTGCAGATACAGGCGCCGTTGGTTCGCAGGTGCGCGCCCGCTGGGCGAAGGATGAGCTGCATCGTTTTTCCGCTTATGACGAATTTATCGCCGACACGACCGAGTCGCAGGTCGGAGTCCTGTTCATAACCGACAGCAGCGTTACAGACTTCAAGGTGCTGGGGCTCACGCTTGACAGTGTTGACCACAACGGAAAAGTGGCGTTCTCGACGAAAGAGCTGTACGCCCTTGATGTTTTGGCGCCTGAACGTCCTCTGATGGTGCGCCTAACATTGTTCGGAACCATTCCGCATTACGGTATCTCGTATGTTGACGGGAGCGGCGCAACAAGGAACTTCGCCGTGGAGGTCAGCGGAATGGACGGTTCGCTTTTGTTGACCGAATTCGACCACTGACCAGGCGTATAGAGAATCGCCACCTCTTGAGATCGATCAGGAGGCCTTTTGTGGCATAGGTTTCAAATCCACCCTCTCCCGTCAGAGCAGGGGACGGAACTGACAAACATGGCCTTATTGCGACAGCGCTCTCCGTGAGACTCGATACGTATCCTCATTGGACATATAAGGCGGCACGCAATGCGTTTTTCTTTCTCCGTCGCATCATCGCTTCAGGGGGCCAAATCACGACCGGTCCATCCTGCAAACGCGCAGGGCATGTCATGCAAGTGGGGACGCCCTTCGTTATAAAATCCGCCGGGCTGTGGTATAATATTCGCCGTTGTTGCGGAGAAGTGGCCGAGTGGTCGAAGGCGGGCGCTTGGAGAGCGTCTAAACCGCGAGGTTTCGTGGGTTCAAATCCCACCTTCTCCGCCATTGCTTTTCTCAAGGCCGGGGCCTTTTTTCCGGTCGGTTCCCTCAGTTACTCGCCTTTTCCCGTATGCACCACAAAACAACATGCAAAGCCTGCAAAATGGCACATACTTCATGCGTCATCTTGTAAGGCATGGCAAGGCGTTGCAGATCAGGCTGGCTCATCCCCAAAGGAATTCCGGACATGTCATAGGGAGAGCGCTCCGCACGTGTCGGCCGTTTTTGTTTCCGTGCCGGGAGGCGTGTGCACTGGACAGACCTTGGACAACAAGCTGAAGAGGGGAGTCGTCGTGCCCTCCCGGATTTTTCTGCCCAACGCATGGCATACCGGTCAGTCCACGGGGTGGTACGATGACAAAGAAAAGAGCGCTCCGGCCTATCTTTTGCCGGAGCGCTCTTCTTTTGATCTCTTACGCAAGGACCTCGCGAATCTTCGAAAGGGCCTCGTCGATCTCTTCCTTCTTGATTACAAGCGGGGGAGCAAACCGGATGATCCAGTCGTGGGTCTCCTTGCAGAGGAGCCCCTTCTGTTTGAGCGCCGTGGTGTAGAGCCGTGCCTTTCCCGCGGACTGATTGAGAACGAGCCCGATGAGCAACCCCTTGCCCCGGACGAGTTTGATCTTCGGCGATTTGATCGCCTTGAGGCCGTCCATGAAGTACTTGCCCAGCTCCTCGGACCGCTCGGCAAGGTGTTCCTCCTTCAGGACGTCGATGGCCGCCGAGGCGATGGCGCAGGCCAACGGGTTTCCGCCGAAGGTCGAGCCGTGAGTCCCCGGCTTGAAGACGCCGAGGATATCCTTGTTCGCCGCGATGGCCGACACGGGCATGATACCGCCGCCCAGCGCCTTGCCCATGATGATGATGTCCGGGGTGATCCCTTCGTGCTGGAACGCGAAGTCCTTCCCCGTCCGGCAGAACCCCGTCTGAATCTCGTCCAGTGCAAGCAGGACGTTGTTCTCCCTGGCGATCTTCTCAAGCCCTTTCAGGAAGCCGTCGCTGGGCACGACGACGCCCGCCTCGCCCTGGATCGGCTCGACGAGTATGCCGACGGTGTTCTTGTTCACCGCTTTCTTGACCGCCTCGAGGTCGTCGTAGGGGACGAGGACAAAGCCCGGCGTATAGGGGCCGTAGTTGTCCTTCGCGTCCGGATCGACGGAGAAGGAGATGATCGTCACCGTGCGCCCGTGGAAGTTGTCCTGGAAGACGATGATTTCGGCCTTGTCCTTCTCGACGCCCTTGACCATGTACCCCCACTTCCGCATGGTCTTGATGGCCGTCTCCACGGCCTCGGCGCCCGTGTTCATGGGAAGTATCATGTCCTTGCCCGTGAAGTCGGCGAGCTTCTTCGCGAAGAGGGGCCACTGGTCGTTGTAGAAGGCCCGGGACGTCAGGGTGACCTTGTCCGCCTGATCCTTCATGGCCTTGATGATCTTGGGGTGCCGATGGCCCTGGTTCACCGCGGAGTAGGACGAAAGCATGTCCATGTACCGCCGTCCCTCGGGGTCCTCGACCCAGATCCCCTCCGCCTTGCAGATGACCACCTCGAGAGGGTGGTAGTTATGCGCGCCGTATTCGTGCTCCACTGCCATAAGTTCTTCCGACGTGTGCCGAGCCATGGGAACATCTCCTTTTTCGTCCATATATATCCGGCAGGCCTTTGGGCCCGAACAGCCAGTCTTTATATTCTCTCCGAGTCCGGACTTTTTTTCAACCCCCGCCGGCACCAGCGGCGGAGGTACCGTCGTCCCGTCGTCCTGTTATTGTATCGCCCCTCGTCCCGTCGCCCTCGGAGGCTGTATCGGACACGAACCACATCCGCCTCACGGCGGGATACGTATGGTTCCCCTGGGCCGTCTCGAGAGGAATTTTCTCAGGACGGGCCTCTTTCAGGAGATGACGCCCTCGACTGCGACCGTTCCTTACGAACAGCGCACGGCCCTTGCAGAGGTCGAAAGTCTGCCCATCGACGCTCGGCCGGGCTCAGGCGGTACAAAGGAGAAAGCTGGCGGTGGCAAGCGGCGGAGCTCCATGATATAATCCCCCCGTCGAACGAAGGTTCGGCGCGCAGCCACCGGCGGGGAATCCAGTCCCGTGCGGCGGAGCCCTCCGAATCCTGTCAGCCCGGGAAGGGAGCAGCAGTAAGGAGACCGCTCCGGGTGCCACGGGGAAACTGGATTTCCCGCCGGTGGCTGCGACTTTATCCCTCGGGGTTCTCGGAACAGGAGCAGGAAGGGCACACCTCGTCCCCGACGGGGGCTATGTCGATCAGCGCCTCGATGAGCTGCTCCATGGTGACGAGGTCCGGATTTCTCGTCTCGTGAACGCACTGCTGGAGGTAGTTCTTCAGGATCTCGATGCAGGCCTTCTGCATGGCCTTCCGGGCAGCCGAGAGTTGCAGAAGGACATCGTAGCACGGCGCGTTTTCCACGATCATCCGCTGAATGCCCCTCAACTGACCTTCGACCCTCCTCAGGCGGTTCAGCATCGCCTTTCTATGCGGAGGAAGGGCATCGAGCTTCTCGATAAGGGAATTTTTCTCCATCGCGGAAACCTCCAGATCATCATTTTGATGGACATACAATACGGGGTATATGCTATCTTCTGAGCGGTTGCCCGTCAACTTCACCCTATGGTATACTTTCAATGACCTCATCACACACGTGCGCGGACAAAACCGGAGGTGCCGCCCGAAGGACGGTTCCGGTTTTGGCTGATGCGTGCGGAGGGACAACCAAAATTCAGGGAGGGGTACAATCGTGGCAGTAGTGAGCATGAAGCAGCTTCTGGAGTGCGGCGTCCATTTCGGACATCAGACCCGCCGGTGGAACCCGAAGATGAAACCCTTTATCTTCACGGAACGGAACGGCGTCTACATCATCGACCTCCAGAAGACCGTACGTGGGCTCGAGAAGGCCTACGACTACGTTCGGACCGTGGCGAAGGAGAACGGCAGCATCCTCTTCGTCGGGACGAAGAGACAGGCCCAGGAGACCATCAGGGAAGAGGCGGAGCGCTGCGGGCAGTTTTACATCAACCAGCGGTGGCTCGGCGGACTTCTCACGAACTTCCCCACCATTCGGAAGCGCGTCACGCGCATGCTGGAACTCCGCGCCATGGAGGACAACGACAACTGGTCGAACCTCCCCAAGAAAGAGATCGTCCTTCTCCGGAAAGAGCTGGCGAAGCTCGAGAAGTACCTGAAGGGCATCACCAACATGAAGGGCATCCCCGACGCCGTCTTCGTCATCGACCCCCGGCGCGAGGAGAATGCCGTCCTTGAGGCGAGAAAGCTGGGCGTTCCAGTTATTGCCATCGTCGACACGAACTGTGACCCGGAGGTCATCGATTTCCCCATCCCCGGCAACGACGACGCCATCCGCGCCATCAAACTCATCGCGGGCCTTATGGCGAACGCCTTCATAGAGGGCCGCCAGGGCGAGGACGCCGAAGAGGTTGCTCCCGCCGAGACCGCGACGGTGCAGGAGGCCGACGAGAGCGCCGAGCCCACCGAGGACATCATCGAGGTCAAGGAACGGCTGCACGAAGCCTACGACGACACGGAAGAGCAAGAATAGCCTGAAGGAGGAAGAAAAGGGAATGGAGATCACAGCGGGAGCCGTCAAGGAGCTTCGGGACAGGACGGGCGCCGGCATGATGGACTGCAAGCATGCCCTCGTCGAAAATAAAGGAGATATGGAGAAGGCCATCGATTACCTCAGGGAGAAAGGGCTCGCCAAGGCGGCGAAGAAGTCCGCCCGGACGGCGGCCGATGGCCGGGTTTTCTCCTACATTCATACGAACTCGAAGATCGGGACCCTTCTCGAGCTGAACTGCGAGACGGACTTCGTGGCCAAGACGGACGAATTCCAGACGCTGGGCCGGGAGCTCTGCATGCAGATCGCTGCCGCCGCACCCCAGTTCCTCGTCCCCGAGGACGTCACGGCCGATGTGCTCGACAGGGAGCGGGAGATATACAGGCAGCAGGCCCTCGAAGAGGGGAAGCCGGCGAACATCGTGGACAAGATCGCCGACGGGAAGATCCACAAGTTCTACGAGACCTACTGCCTCATGGAGCAGCCGTGGATCCGGGACGGCGACAAGCGTGTGAAGGACCTCGTCGTCGAAACCATCGCGAAACTCGGCGAGAACATCGTCGTGCGCCGCTTCGCCCGTTTCTCCATCGGCGAATAACCCCCGTACGACAGGCGAGGCGAAGAGCCTCGCCTTTTTCATGGCTCGAGACTGAAGCAGGGAGGAGAAAAATTATGCGCTTCGAAAGAGTGCTTCTGAAGCTCTCGGGAGAGGTCCTCGCCGGGCCGAACGGCTTCGGCTTCGACCTCGACGCCGTTCGCCGCATAGGGGAAGAGATTGTCGAGGTCGTCCAGGCCGGCATGCAGGTGGCCATGGTCGTCGGGGGCGGCAACATGCTCCGCGGCCGGGAGGTGGAGGCCCTCGGCGTCGAACGCGCCCAAGCGGACTATATGGGGATGCTCGCCACCGTCATGAACGCCCTCTGCCTTCAGGACTCCCTGGAAAAACTCGGCGTGCCGACCAGAGTGCAGACCGCCATCGAGATGCGCCAGATAGCGGAACCCTACATACGACGAAGGGCCCTTCGCCACCTGGAGAAGGGGCGCGTCGTCATCTTCGCCGCCGGGACGGGTTCGCCCTATTTCTCCACCGACACGGCCGCCGCGCTCCGTGCCGCCGAGGTGGAGGCGCAGTGCCTGTTGAAAGCCACCAAGGTAGATGGTATATATAGCGCAGATCCGAAAAAGAATCCCGACGCCGTCCTGCTGCACCGCATAACATACGGGCAGGCTCTCCGCCAGCGATTGGAGATCATGGACGCGGCCGCTTTCTCTCTCTGCATGGAGAACACCATCCCCATCGTGGTCCTCAACATCCTGCGCAGGGGGAACCTGAAGCGGTTCTTGATAGAAGATCACAATACGGGTACCGTTGTATCCGGCGAGGAGGATAACTATGCCAAAGACTGAACTGAAAACGCTGCGGGAGAAAATGGACAAGACCGTCGAACACCTGAAGGGCGAATTTCTGGTCATCCGGACGGGACGCGCCCACCCCGGGCTCGTCAGCGACATCAAGGCGGACTACTACGGCACGCCGACCCCGATCAAACAGATGGGGACCATCACCGTTCCGGAGGGACGGCAGATTGTCATCTCCCCCTTCGACCGCTCCGCGCTCAAGGCAGTGGAGAAGGCCATCCTGGCGTCCTCTCTCGGTGTAACGCCTCAGAACGACGGCGAGGTCGTCCGCGTCACCCTGCCCGAGCTGACGAGGGAGCGGCGTGTCGAGCTCACGAAGCTCGTCGGCAAGTACGCCGAGGAGAGCAAGATCGCTCTGCGGAACCTGCGCAGGGACTCGAACGATGTGTTCAAGAAGATGGAGAAGGACAGCACCATCAGCGAGGACGACCTCAAGAAGTACACGAAAGAGGTCCAGGACATCACGGACGAGTTCATCAAGAAGGTGGACGAGACCCTCAAGGTGAAGGAAAAGGAGATCATGGAGGAGTAGCCTCACGGCTTTTCCTGGCGGAGGGACGACAATGGCGCTGCCGAAAGTCTATGTGACGCGACGAATTCAGGAGACGGGGCTCGGCCTTCTTCCCGGACGGGTTGAGTTCCGTGTGTGGGAGAAGGACTACCCCATCGAGAGGGAACGACTCCTCGAGGAGGCGGCCCATGTGGACGGCCTGATCACCATGCTGTCCGACAGAGTGGATGAGGAGCTCCTCGACCGGTGCCCCCGACTCAAGGTCGTGAGCAACTACGCTGTGGGGTTCGACAATATCGACGTGCCGGCCGCCACACGGCGGGGCATCCTTGTGACCAACACGCCCGACGTCCTCACCGAGGCCACGGCGGACCTCGCCTTCACGCTGATGCTTGCCGCAGCGCGCCGGGTTGTGGAGAGCAGCGCTTTTCTCCGGTCCGGCGAATGGACCACATGGAAACCCGACCTTCTCCTTGGCGCAGACGTCTTCGGCGCGACTCTCGGCGTGGCGGGCATGGGGAAGATCGGCCAGGCCGTCGCACGGCGCGCCAAGGGCTTTTCCATGAACATCCTCTACTACAACGGGACGCCGCGCCCGGACATGGAGCTTCAGCTCGGGGCGAGGAAGGTCCCCTTCGACGAACTCCTTCGTGAGAGCGACTTCATCACGATCCACCTGCCCCTGACGGAGGGGACGAGAGGCCTCTTCGACGAAAGGGCCCTCCGCGCCATGAAGAGAACGGCCATCCTCGTCAACACGGCCCGGGGGCCCATAGTGGACCAAGACGCCCTCTACACGGCCTGCTCGGAGCACTGGATCGGCGGAGCGGGGCTCGACGTCTTCGAGAAGGAGCCTGTCCCCCTCGACGAACCGCTTCTCACCCTGCCGAACGTGACGACGCTCCCTCACATCGGAAGCGCGACGGTCCGTTCCCGGGAGGGAATGGCTCGAAAGGCGGCGGAGAACCTTCTCGCGGGGCTCGAGGGCAAGCGTCCGCCGGACCTCGTCAACCCCGAGGTCCTGACACAATAACCCATGCCCCCGCGCGACGCGCGGGGGCATTTCTCTGTCCCACGGAAGAGGCATCAATTGCCCAGATCATGAGGCAATGGTAGAATCAACCATATCATCATTCTTCAGTCCGATTGGAGGGGAATTTCTATGGACATACGGTTCGTAACCCGCGGCGTCGAGGTCCAGGACGACCTGAAAGGGTATATGGAGAACAAGATGTCCAAACTCGAGAAGTTCTTCAATAAAATTCTCGACAGCCAGATTGTGACGAGCTTCGGACGGGGCCTCTACACCGTCGAAGTCACGACGGACGCCAACGGCGTCATCATGCGCGGCCAGGAGAGCGCTTCGGACATGCGGAAGGCCTTCGACCAGGCGCTCAAGAACCTCGAACGCCAGATAAAGCGCCATAACGCCTACCTGAAGGACAGGGCCCAGCTGAAGACCCACGACATCTCCTTCGACCTCCCGATTTCGGAACCCCAGGAGAAGGCGCCCGAGGCGGAGAAGGGCATCGTCAAGATGAAGCGTTTCCCCCTGCGCCCCATGACGGCTGAGGAGGCGACCATGCAGATGGACCTCCTCGGACACGAGTTCTTTCTCTTCAAGAACGCCGATTCCGGGGCCGTCAACGCGGTCTACAAGAGGAAGAACGGTGGATACGGGCTGCTCGAGCCCATGGAGTAGGCACTCAACAGAGCCGGTGGGCGTCTGAAGCGAAGAGGACCCCGCGGGGTCCTCTTTTCTTCTTCGCCGCAAAGGAGCGCCGATGCACGAATTCTCGCTCGTCGAATCCATCGTCGATTCACTGCTGACGATGCAACAGGACGCGGGGTGGAGGAGGATCGTACAGGTCCAACTCCGCGTCGGCGTGTTGCGCCAGGTCTTCCCTGACATCCTGTCCTTCGCCTTCGAGACAGTCACGCGAGGGACACCCCTCGAGGGGACGAAACTCGTCGTGGAAGAGGTCCCTCTCGCCTTCCGGTGCCTCGACTGCGGCACGACATGGGGCGACGAGGGCGGTACCTGCCCGTGCTGCGGCTCAATACAGCGCGAGACCCTCGCGGGCATGGAGCTGATCATTCAATCTCTGGAGGTGGAGGAACCGCCATCATGAATAAAATCGTGACGATTCAGCAATCCATCATGGCCGAGGACGAGAAGTTCGCCGACGCCATCCGGGCGGATAACGGCAAAAGAGGTCTCCTCATGGTGAACCTCATCGGCTCCCCGGGCTGCGGCAAGACCACGCTGCTCGAGAAGACCGCCGAGGCGCGGCGGCTCTCCTTTGCCGTCATCGAGGGGGACCTCGCCACCTCGCGGGACGCGGAACGCCTCGCGAAGCACGACATTCCCGTCGTCCAGGTGAACACCCACGGAGGGTGCCATCTCGAGGCCAACGTGGTGCAGAAAGCCATGGAGGCCCTGCCGCTGGACACCCTGGACGTCCTCTTCGTGGAGAATGTGGGCAATCTTGTTTGCCCGGCGGAGTTCGACACCGGTTTAACCAAA
>ENA-UOOM01000791-UOOM01000791.1-fermentation-metagenome-genome-assembly--contig:-NODE-791-length-33561-cov-4.357578_pt1 | contig 33561 bp, 29 predicted proteins | sample MGYA00245781_ERZ724031 | MGnify/ENA primary metagenome ERZ724031 (study PRJEB28704, sample SAMN03018317) | fermentation metagenome | biome: anthropogenic terrestrial biome; feature: soil; material... | reverse complement strand
GAGGCGGCGGACGTGGTCCTGCGGGAGGGGACGGCGGAGGAGATCGCCGACGCCCTGCACATCAGCGGTATGGTCAGGAAGAAGATGCACCGCGCGCTCCTGGCCCTTCTCGGCCTGGACACGCTGGCGGCGGTTCTTGCATCGGCGGGCCGGTTCGGCCCCCGGTCGGCCAAATGGCTGCGCAACGGGACGCTGGCCGGCGCCGTCCTGTACGCCATCGCCCCTCTGCCGGAGCGATCGGCGGAAACGGGCGGCGAGCGCGGAGAGAAGGAGGATGACAACCATGATTGAGAGCTTTATCGACGGGAGAATTCGGCTCCGGTCCGACCTCTTTGCCGACGAGGAGTTTTCCGAGCGCCTGAAGAAAGGGCTCGAGGAGATCAAGGGCGTGACGTCGGTGAGCGTGAACCCCAGAACCTGCGGCGTGCTGATCGAGTACGAGAAGGACGCCTTCCCCAAGATGCTCATGATGAAGGCCGCGCCGCTCTTCGGGCGGGTCAAGAAGCTGGAGAAGCTGCCCCGGGAGGAGCGCCTCGCCGAGCTGGACAGCCTTATCACGGCGCTCCAGGACCTTCTGAAGACGAGGGAGCAACCCGCAGAGGAGAAACGGGGCTTCTTCGGCTCCCTCTTCGGGAAATAGGGTCGGACGAGGGATCGTGTAGACGTCAAGGAGCCGGATCGCCTTTCCGGCTCCTTTTGTGTGCAGCCGGTCTGTTTTCACGGGCGGCCATCGGCGATGGGCGCGGGCAGGAATATGCTTCCGCCGGGGGCGGAGCGCAGCGCTTCAGCGATGGGTCGGCCGCTCCGCCGCCCTCGGGCCGGTTCAAGGCGACCCGGTCGAGGAGTGTGACCGAGTCGGTACACTCCCGTGACCGTCCCTTTACACGTCCATCGTATAGTGTCATGGGGATACGACGAAAGGACGGTGCCATGGCGGACGACATCTGTTTTTCCTCCCTGATCGGTGTTCAAGGGGACGCCGGAACGGACGGCCGAGGGAGCCGCGGGGTGCGGTTTCTCCGGCATGGAGGGCTGAAACTAACACCTCGGGCCCATGGAGCGCTCCGCTCCGGGCCTTCGGGCGCTTTCGGGCAGAGGAGCGCCACGGTCTGCGCTCGGGCGCGAGGGGACCTCGCCGTGGGCGGAGCTGTGTTTCCCGTTTTCGACGAACCGCTCCGGGCTCGGACCGGGGCGGTCTGGACAAAAGCGTCGTCCTGGCGTACAAAGGACGGGACGACGAGAGAAGGAGCGGAGGCATGAAACCTCTTTTTGACCTGCACACCCATACCGTGGCCAGCGGCCACGCCTACAGTACGATGAAGGAGAACATCGAGGCCGCGCGGGAGCGGGGGCTCGAGGCCCTGGGCCTGTCGGACCACGCACCCGCCATGCCCGGCGCGCCCCACTCCTTCTACTTCGGCAATTTCAAAGTTATCCGCGAATACATCCTCGGCGTGCGCATCGTCCAGGGGATCGAGGCGAACATCACGAGCCTCTCGGGGGCCATGGACGTGGACGACGCCCTCGCGTCGAGGCTCGACTACGTCATCGCGAGCCTGCACCCGCCCTGCGTGCCCTCCGGGACGGCCGAGGAGAACACTGCCGCCATCGCGGCGGCCATGAGGACCCCCTGGGTCCGGATCATCGGGCACCCCGACGACTCCCGGTACCCTTTGGACTATGAGGAGCTCGTCCTGGCCGCCAGACAGGAGAACGTGGCTCTGGAGCTCAACAACTCGAGCTTCTCGCCCTCGTCGGGGCGGGTCGGGGCGCGGGAGAACGTGGCGAAGATGCTGCCCCTCTGCGCCGCCTACGGGGTCCCCATCGTCATGGCAAGCGACGCCCACATCTATTACGACGTGGGCGCCATGGAGGAGTGCGAGCGAATCGTGAAGACCTTGGACTTTCCGAGGGAGCTGGTGCTCAACTATCGGCCCGACGGACTGGACCTCATCCTGAGCCGCCGGGAGTCCCCCTGCTTCCTGCGGTAGCCCCTACTCCCCCTCCGCACCGTCCGGCTCGCCGTCGCCCGTCCCGTCGAAGAGGCCGAGCTGCTCCCGCCGTTCAGCCCTCTTCGTCCGGAGGAACCGGAGCAGCCCTTCCCAGAAGACCTTCGTCTCGCTCATGGAGAACCACTCGCCGGGCGAGTGGGGCGAGTAGTAGGGAGCACCCAGGGCCACGATGGAGAGCTTCGGATTTTTCTCGCCGAAGATGCCGCACTCGAGGGTCCCCTGGGCGATGCCGAGCGGCCTGTCGGGGTAGACGGCCCCGAGCTTCTCGACGAGGGCGCCGTCGGCCCGCCGCTCCCAGTGTGGGATGTCCCTCGTGACGGAGTGGAAGATGCCGAGGAGGTCGCAGAGAGCGACCACTTTGTCGTAGAGGTAGTACTTGCGCGCCGCGGAGGTGCTTCGGATGAGGATGGTGACCAGAAGCTCGTCCTTGTGCAGCTCGAGGACGCCCACGTTGGCACAGCTCTCCATGGCGCCGTCGAACTCGAAGTTCCGGGACGCGACGCCGTCGGGCAGCAACGTCAGCAGGCGGGAGAGCTTCCTGTAGGCGCCATCGTTCAGCCCCTTCATGGCGCCGGGGATGTTGGGAACGCACTTCACCCGAACGCGGGGGTCCTTCTTGTGCAGCTCTTTGCGGAAGATCTTCTCCGACTCCTCGGCCAGGTCGACGAGGAACTCCATGTTCTCCGGCGGCACAGCCACCGTGCAGTGGGCCTCCCGGGCGAAGGCCGAGGACATGCCCGCCCCGCCCCAGAGGGCGACGACCTGAAACTCCATCTGCTTCTCCATGCCGAGCAAAATTCTGTGCAGCAGTACAATGGCGTTGCCCCGCTCCTTCGTGGCGTCCTGGCCGGTGTGCCCGCCCGAGAGGCCGTTCACGGCGATGGAGCAGAACTTCCACCCCCTTCGGACGGGGACGAGCTCGGGGACGAAGCGCATGGCCACCTCCATCTCGCCGGAGCCGCAGATCGTGACGGCGGGGGCGTCGAGGTTCACGAGGGTCCTCCCTCTCAGTGCCCCGAGGTTCAACGCCCAGGCGCCCGCCATGTCCGTCTCCTCATCGGCAGTGAAGACCGCCTCGATGGCGGGGTGGGGGAGGGTCCCGTCGGCCAGCACGGCCATGATAAAGGCCACGCCCAGGCCGTTGTCGGCGCCGAGGGACGTTCCCTTCGCTCGGATCCTGTCCCCTTCGCGGACGAGCTCGATGGAGTCCGAGGCGAAGTCGTGCCCCGTGCCCTGATTCTGCTCGCAGACCATGTCCATGTGGGCCTGGAGGATGAGGGGCTCTTCGTCCTCGTAGTCGGGCGACGCGTTCTTCTCGATGATCACGTTCAGCGCCCCGTCCTGACGGGATTCGAGGCCCAGGTCGCAGCCGAAGGCGAGCAGGAAATCGCTGATCCTCCTCAGGTCCCCAGACCGTCTCGGGATCTCCGAGATCATGGAGAAATACCGAAAAACCTCCGCCGGCTCCTCGTCTCCGAAAATATGCTTCCAGTCCACGCCGCCGCCCCCCTGCCCGTGATGTCCCCCGGTCCATGGACGGGGGAGACTCTCCTGCGCCCTATTCTACATCAAAACACTGTCGGGAAGGGCGTTCTCTGTGCGCTGACAGCTCCGCCTCGCAGCACGCGTGGGCGGACAAAGTAGAGTATAATGCCTTGTGGTGTCGATGCAATAGCGTGCATGATGCAGGATGAAGGAGACGGCAGGCGATGGACGAGGAACGACGACAGCACACCAGGATGACGGAGACCCCTGTGGGGTCCCTCGTGCTCTCCCTCGCCGGGCCGACGGTGGTCAGCATGCTGGTGACCTCCTTCTACAACATGGCGGACACCTACTTCATCTCGAAGCTCGGCACCAGTCAGTCCGCGGCGGTGGGCATCGTCTTCTCCATAATGGCCCTCATCCAGGCCGTAGGCTTCACCGTCGCCATGGGATCGGGCTCCTGGATATCGCGGCTGCTCGGCGCGCGCAAGATCGACGAGGCGAACACCGTGGCGTCCAGCGGGTTCTTCGCCGCCCTCCTCTTCGGCTGCCTCGTCACCGTGACGGGGACCGTTTTCCTCTCCCCCCTCATGCGCCTTCTCGGCGCCACGGAGACGATCCAGCCCCACGCCGAGGCGTACGCGAAGTACATTCTGCTGGCGGCGCCGGTCATGATGGGGTCCTTCCTGCTCAACATGGTGCTCCGGGCCGAGGGCAAGGCCAAGTTCGCCATGGTGGGCATCGGGACGGGCGGTATCCTGAACGTCCTGCTGGACCCCCTCTTCATCTTCACCTTCGGCCTGGGCAACGCCGGGGCGGCCATAGCCACCGCCCTGAGCCAGTGCGTCGGCTTCGCGATCCTGCTCTCGAGCTTCCTGCGGGGACGGACAGCGACGAAGCTTGCTCTGAGGAGCATCTCGAGAAGGGTGGGCATCTACGTCAACATCCTGAAGTTCGGCTTCCCCTCCCTCTGCCGGCAGGGGTTGGCCAGCGTGGCCACCGTGGCGCTGAACGTCAACGCCGCCGCCTACGGAGACGCTGCCGTGGCGGCCATGTCCATCGTGAACAAGATCTTCATGTTCGTCTTCTCCATGATGCTCGGCATCGGCCAGGGTTATCAGCCTGTGGCGGGGTACAACTACGGCTCGAAACATTTCAGCCGGGTGAAGGAGGGCTTCTTCTTCACCGCTAAGCTGGGGACGGTGACGCTGACGTCCTTTGCCCTCTTCGGTTTTCTGACCGCGCCCACCCTCGTCCGGCTCTTCATCGCCGACGAGACGGTGGTGGCCATCGGTGCCCGGGCCTTCCGGGCCATGTGCCTTGCCCTGCCCCTCATTCCGACCTGCGTCACGACGAACATGAGCTACCAGTCCACGGGAAAGGCGGGGACCTCCACCTTCCTTGCCACCCTGCGCCAGGGGCTCTTCTTCATCCCCACGATCCTGATTCTGCCGAAATATCTCGGTCTCACGGGTGTCCAGATCACCCAAGCTCTGGCCGACGGCGCCACCTTCCTTGCCACCCTTCCCTTCACCGTCCGCTTCCTCCGGCACCTCGACGAAGAGGGGAAAAGGGCCCGGTAGATCCCGGCCAAAATGAAGCGGGACGCTACCAGACCCTGAAGAGATGACGAGAGCGATCGGATGAGACCGATGCCCTCGCCCGGTTTCAATCCACGCCCCCGTGAGGGGGCGACAGGTGGTTCTGTCGTGCTACTTACTTTTATACTGTTTCAATCCACGCTCCCGTAAGGAAGCGACACGGTAGGGAGGATTTGATGATATCACATGTCAAGTGTTTCACCCACGCTCCCGTGAGGGAGCGATGAGGTCTTGAACAAAGAGGAGTATCACGAACATTTGTTTCAACCCACGCTCCCGTGAGGGAGCGATGCAGGAGTGGGACGAGGCGTCCAATCCGGTGATACGTTTCAACCCACGCTCCCGTGAGGGAGCGATGGAACAGCCAACGCCTATGAAGATGTCAATAACAGTTGACAGGAAAGATTCGCGTAAATGTGGTATCGCATTCGTTCAGGCAACAGCAAGCTGTGCATCGTAGTAACGCTGCCTCTTGAGAGCGGGCGGTACGCCGCCAATGGCGTGGCAGATTCTGCGGTTGTTCCAGTAGCCTATGAAATATCGGAACACCAGGCTCTTGACCTGTTCCATGGGCATTCGGGCAGTATTGCGTCGGCCATAGATGGCCTCGGTCTTGAAGCGGGCCCACATGCTCTCACATTTTGCATTGTCATGGCAGCGACCGCCATCGGAGTTCATGCTTTGCACCACACCAAGCTCTTGCAGGCTTGCTCTGAAATCGGCGCTGGTATACTGGCTGCCCCGGTCGGTGTGGAAAATAGCACCGGTTATTCCGTAGAGATTATGGGCCGAAAGAAGGCTTTGCACCACCAAGGAGGTCTTCATATTGTCGTCCATGGAAAGACCCAGACAGGCGTTGTCAAAGCAGTCAAACACACCGGAGATATACAAATTGCCATCTGCTGTGGGCAGTTGGGTGATGTCGCTGACCAGCTTTTCGCAGGGGGCCTGGGCTGTGAAATCGCGCCTGAGAAGATTATCGTTTTTGTGAGCGGCCTTATCAGCCACGGTCAAACCTCTGGGTGTGCGGGGCTTTTGCAATAGTCCGTGGCCCCGCAGAACGCGATAGATGGTGGAATCGCTTTCTGTGCGCCCTTTCAGGCGCAGCGCATCAATCATCCGCTTTCTGCCATAACTGTCGTTTTCCTCGTCCTCATCCAATATCGCCTGTATCTCCGCCAGAAGCTCGGCGTGCTTTTCGGGACGCTGTTTGCCTTCAAGGTATTGGTAATACCCTTGACGACTGACTTTCATCAAGCGGCACAGCTCGCTGATGCTGTATCCTGTGCCGCTTGTCACATCCTGCATGTGCTCTATAAAGCCAAACCGTACAGCGGCCCCTACTTCTTCTGGCGCGCAGCAAAAAAAGCCGATGCTTCCCGCAATATCTTGTTTGTTCGCTCCAACTCCTTTACCCGCTGTTTGAGCTGTTTGTTCTCCTCCGACAGACTCAGCGCCCCCTTGCCGCCGCCTGCACTGCCCGGCAGCTCCCCGCTTTTTTCCTTATCCAGCCATGTCCGTATCGTGCCTTCCGGTATCCCCAGTTCCTGGGACGCTTTGCACACCCCGATCTCCTTGGCCAGCGTCACCGTTTCTATTTTCGTCTGGGTATCATATCTGCGCATCGTTGACTTTCCTCCTCTGGACTTTTCCTGTCAACTAAAATGATACACCATCAGATGGTTGCAGCATAAGCGCTCAGGTTCATCCTCGACCATCCCCTTCTGCAAACCGGAAGAAGAATCGTTAAAATATATAGCACTCGTTAAAAGGTTTCAGACATAGAAAAATCCCTACGACCTATAATCAACATAAACCGCGAGGCAAACTTATCCTTCCTTATTAACAACTTCAGGTTCTGAGCCTGATGTCTCCTATGGAAAAGAACATATATTGACAGAAAAGCAGGCAATGGGTGCAAATCGAATGTGGTGGTTGCAAATCAGAGTACAAGGGTTCAAAGCAAACCTTTGCATTTTGACATGCTGTTTTCTTTCACTGTATTTCAAATTCTGTCTCATATCCAAACGCCTCAAGGCGGTATTTGCCGGGTGCAAGACGTTCGTTAAGTTTGATGGAATCTTCATTTAAGTCGTGCGCATAAAATATCGTTTCGTGCTCGTAGGATTTTTCATGGATCAGAACGCTTTCATCATCCCTATATAGGCGGATAACAGAATCTGCCTTTATTTCTTCATTTGTACCGTTTGCAAGGCGAAAGCAGAGGATTTTTTGATAATACGAGTAAACAGATAAAACAATTTCTCCGTTATCAAGGTCATATGGCAGTTCAAAATCATTTTCTGTAACCGTATTTTGAATCAGCAGTCCCGGGAGAAGCGTTGCATTTTGCAAATACTTATTCAATATCTCATCGAGTTCTTTAAGTTTAGAAGAATACTTTTCCGGATAATACTGGGATGAAAATGACACGTAATCCGTTTCAAAGTCGAATCCGTAGCTATAGTTTGCACCATCGGCAATAAACATTTTTGTAAACTTCTTATTGTCCCATTTTTTCATGCGATATTTTACAAACACCGCTTTTAATTCATTAAGAATTGCTTTATCAATAAGATATTCTTTCACTGTACCATCATCGCCGTGCCACTTGCGCTGCACTATAGTAACAAGAGCGCTGTCTTCGTCGAATTCACGTACAGTTTCGGAATACGAGCTACCCAGCATATCACCGCCGCTGCTGTATCGATAACTCACAAGCTTTTCTTTTTCAATTCCTGCAAACCTTCCAAATAAACCCATAGATACAAGTACACCCCCAGTAATTATTAAAAAGGCAATAGTGGCTACACCGACAATTATCGCGTTCCTTTTCATCATTCAGACCTCCAATACTATGGTAAATAATTTTGCCTTATTTATTATATATTTCAACATAATAGCCACCAAAGCCGTAGCCACAAATAGAAGTAATGTAGGCTTTTTGTTATAAAAACGGAAGCAGGCTTTCTATTAAAATCTACTACCTTATATGACATCGTACATCAAAACAAATACAAACTGCTTAAAATGGAGGATTCTTAGGAGTCTGCTCTTTGTAGCAACGCTATAGTCTCCACATGGCTGGAGTCTGCATCAACCCTCCCGTGAGGGAGCGACACCGGTCAGCGCTGCTCCGCAGCATCGGGGAGGTCGTTTCAACCCACGCTCCCGTGAGGGAGCGACTCTCCCGCATTTCGTCGATGCCGGGAATTTCATCGTTTCAACCCACGCTCCCGTGAGGGAGCGACCAAATCCGCCTATCAGGTGGTGGCACCGGGTGGAAGTTTCAACCCACGCTCCCGTGAGGGAGCGACGTCGTCGTCCCGGCCACCACCATCCATTTCAATTTCGTTTCAACCCACGCTCCCGTGAGGGAGCGACCGCACCTAAGGCCAGCCCCTCCAAGGCGTTCTTGTTTCAACCCACGCTCCCGTGAGGGAGCGACAGGTCAGTATGAAGTAGGTCTAGTCTTGTCCCTGGTTTCAACCCACGCTCCCGTGAGGGAGCGACAAAGCGAAGGCGCTTATGGGCCTAGAGAATGATGTTTCAACCCACGCTCCCGTGAGGGAGCGACGATGCTCGGAACCTCTGATTTCCCCCATCTGCTCGGGTTTCAACCCACGCTCCCGTGAGGGAGCGACAAGGACGGCCAGCAGGTCCGAATCGAGGCGTATGGTTTCAACCCACGCTCCCGTGAGGGAGCGACGGAGACGACGACGCAGGCCGTGAGCTGGGCCTTGGTTTCAACCCACGCTCCCGTGAGGGAGCGACCGGAAATAAGCGTGGTGTTTGTCGATGCCGAAGAGTTTCAACCCACGCTCCCGTGAGGGAGCGACGAAGGGTTGATCCGGATGGATACCGGCACGTTTGGGTTTCAACCCACGCTCCCGTGAGGGAGCGACGTAAAACCCAAACCAGCCTTCTGTGCGGTAAGGGGTTTCAACCCACGCTCCCGTGAGGGAGCGACGCGGCTTGGATGGAGGAGCCGCCGATACGTGAGAGTTTCAACCCACGCTCCCGTGAGGGAGCGACCTTTTACAGGACCGCAGCTTGAGGAGGCAAGGGTGTTTCAACCCACGCTCCCGTGAGGGAGCGACTGGAGAACCTTGGAAAGATCACACGGTCGACCTGTTTCAACCCACGCTCCCGTGAGGGAGCGACAGAGCTGCGGCTTGGACAGGTGCTGGTCTAGATTCGTTTCAACCCACGCTCCCGTGAGGGAGCGACTTTTTCAACGAGCGCTGGGAGCCTGCGGAGTACCGTTTCAACCCACGCTCCCGTGAGGGAGCGACCTTGCATGGCGCAGGCAAGATATGTCGGTGTGAGTTTCAACCCACGCTCCCGTGAGGGAGCGACAGCGCAGCTCGTCCGCAAGGGATGGACGGATGAGGTTTCAACCCACGCTCCCGTGAGGGAGCGACAGAAGGCCACGCTAAAACAGCTTGTGGCCGACTTGTTTCAACCCACGCTCCCGTGAGGGAGCGACTGGCTACGAGGATGGACAGGAGGGCTTCATCGAGGTTTCAACCCACGCTCCCGTGAGGGAGCGACGGGACGTGTTTACCATTGATTTTAGCGTGTTTTATGTTTCAACCCACGCTCCCGTGAGGGAGCGACCAGAACTCGGGGACGCAGAACTTTCGCTTGACTAAGTTTCAACCCACGCTCCCGTGAGGGAGCGACAGGACACTGAAGTCCAAAAGCTCATGGTGATACTGTTTCAACCCACGCTCCCGTGAGGGAGCGACACGCGAACGACCGCACCGACTCGTCCGACCCGCTGTTTCAACCCACGCTCCCGTGAGGGAGCGACCGATGTGCTGGCGGCGCTGCGTTCGTGGCTGCTTAAGTTTCAACCCACGCTCCCGTGAGGGAGCGACCCATGGCGGGGATCATAGGCGGCGGAGGGGTTATGTTTCAACCCACGCTCCCGTGAGGGAGCGACAGGTACCTATGCTGAGGACAATCCCGGAGGACGTTGTTTCAACCCACGCTCCCGTGAGGGAGCGACAATACAGAGAGCGGCATCCCCTTTGCGAAGAGTGTGTTTCAACCCACGCTCCCGTGAGGGAGCGACTACGTGATGGATATCGATCTTTGAGGACCGGGATGTTTCAACCCACGCTCCCGTGAGGGAGCGACTTCGTCGGCGCCGCCGTGCCGTAGCGGGTCGTGGGTTTCAACCCACGCTCCCGTGAGGGAGCGACCGTTTCTGTGTTTTGGCGTGCAATTTCAACGGTTAGCACGTGTGTTTCGCGAAACGTTCCTCAATACCCTTTAAGGGGCAAAGATCATGTCGACCCTGTTAGACTCGATCTGCTCTTTGAGCCTATCGAGCGCTCTTCGCGAAACCTCCTGGAAAAGTATGGGCACTTCAGGTCCGCGCAGAGGGAAAGTGTCATTACAGGATCAAGGGACCTTCCGGGTCGTACCCTGCTTTCGCCCCCTGATGTTCTACTCTTCTTCTCCAATTTGCGCCAAGAAAGTAAAATCTCAAACTATCTCTCTCAGAATTATAGGTTTGAAGCAATTTATGCCGTAAGTTCGTCCATTGAGCGGGGTCGACCAAGCACTCGAAGACGGAATTTTGAACTCTCTGGCCGAAGTTCTGACATATTTTTGCCACCTGTCGCAGGCGTCGGTTTCCACCTTCCGATGCCGTGTTGACGTCGTAGGTGATCAAAACCATCATGAGAGCGACTCCTCCTTATTCGGTTTTCAAGGTGCATTTTCAATTTACCTCCATCTGAACGGAGGATAGGCATCCAGATCTCCGCGCAAAAATCGGGCGAGCAGCATGGCTTGGATGTGAGGAAGCAGTCCTATGAGGATTTTTTCACCTATGAACGGGTGAAGAATCTCATCTTGTTTCTTTTTCTGCCATGTCATAAGGATTTCTTTTTTCGCCGTTTCGTCCATTGAGACCGCACCGGTCTCCATGATGGCGAAGTGTTTGCCTTGCACTTGCTGTCTGTTGACCAAGGTCAGTGCGACCCTATCGGCGAGCATGGGGCGAAATTCTTCCATCAGATCAAGGGCGAGGCTCGGTCGGCCAGGACGGTCACGATGAAGAAAACCCACGGCAGGGTCGAGCCCGACCCCTTCCAAGGCTGATGAAATGTCATGGACAAGAAGTGTATAAAGGAAGGAGAGCAGGGCATTCATTGGATCCATTGGTGGCCGTCTGGATCGCTCTTTGAAAAAGAAGATATCCTTCTGCGCCACGATGAGATGGTCAAAAACACTGAAATATTGGCGGGCTGCGTCGCCTTCAATTCCCCGGACTGTATCCAAGGGGAGGGGATTGCCGAGGAGGCGAAGACTTTCGGAGAGGGTCGAGGCTGTTGCGCGTAGTTTTTCTTTTGAGTTCTGTTCACTGTGCTCCCGCGCCATCCGCAGTAGGGCCGTTCTGCTATTCGCTATTTTCGCCACGACGACGGAACGGGCTATTTCCGCCGCTTGTTCTTTATCGTCGGCGCGGCGGTACTGTTCTCTCCGAAGAAGTACATTGCCCGATACGGGACCATGGACGCGGGCCAAGAATTTCCCCTGTTCCGTCAGAAAGGCGACGGAAACGTTTCGGGCCCCGCATAACCCTAAAAGGGGTGGACTGCAGGCAACCTGTCCGAAGCAAATGATGCTCGAAAGGGTGTGGATAGGGATGTGAACCTTGGTTTCACCATCTTGTCGGACGAGTACTGTTTCTCCGTCGCGGGCAAGATATGAGCCTTGAGATGTAACGTACAGAGTGTTCAGGAGGTGTTTCATAATAAATTACCCTCCGTAGCTTCATAGTCTTCTTCGGTAATGATGCTCTCGAGGTAGGATCGAGCGCTCTTTCTCCGCACGAGTTTGGGCATGCAGATATCGATAAGGGAACAAGACTCGCATTTTTTCTCATATACAGCGCGAGGCGTTTTCCTATCCTTATAGAGAGCGTGAAGTGTACGCGATAGTTTCTCTGTCTCAACTCGAAGGGAGCGAGAAAAGAGCACCTGGTGCCGTCTTCGTACCCTTCCGTAAAAAAAGAAACCTTCTTCTATTTGAACATGGAGCATCTCCTCAAGGCATAGAGCTTGGGCGCAAAGTTGAACTTCATCGCAATTGTCGATCTTGGGTTTTCCAAGCTTGAATTCGACGGGAATGACGGTCGTTCCGTCAGATGTTTGGATAAACTCCACCACGTCGGCCTGACCTGTCAGTCCGAGCTGGAAGGATCGAAGCCGGAGGGAGCGCACAGTGCGGCACTCCCCTCGGCTCTCGAACTCCTCTTCGTGCACTTTTTCATGCAGAAGACGCCCCTCGGAGGTACGGGCATTTTCCGCCCAGGCCCCTTCTATGTGAATCAGTGCCCATTGACGCTCGCAAAAGGCGAGATGCTGAAGTGCCGAGATAGGGAGGAGTTCGTCCTCTGTGAACATGGGTCAGGAGTGCACTGGTACCGTCGTCACTGTCTGTGAGAGGGGTTCGCCGTCGAGAAGAATGCGATAATCGCTGAAATTCCTTGCGGGCCCCTCTGTTGCGCGCTGGACCGTTACCCTCGAGAAGAGCTCATGAGCTGGTTTACTGCCGAGTAGGGAGTCATGCTTGAAGATGACGAGAGCTCTCGTCGACATAAGTCCCCGGGCGGCGGATCGATCGTGTTCGAACATGCCCTGCAGCGCTTGCCAGAAAAGTTTCAGATCATCGTCGGAAAATCCCGTCTGCGCCGCAAAATTCGCCGAGATAAACCCATGGGTTCTGTAGAGCCCATAGGGTACGGTGAACTTTCTGCCCATGGTCCTGTTGTCGCCGCTCTGCTTTTTTGCTTCCGCTTCCGTTGCCACGGCCATTCTGGTGATGGTATTTTCAATAGCTACTATCGGATCTATTGAACGGGCAAAGGTAAGCTGTATTGGGCCACGGACTTGGCCACAATTCGGAGCGGTTTTCAAAGATAAAACTGCTCCGAAGGATCTGATGTCATAAAAATGTTCACACATCCATTTTCTCCCTTTCTCAGTTTCTTCAGCCGTAGGCTTGCGGGATTTACTTTTTTTAAGACTTGAATCCAAAAATTTTTTCAGTTCTTTTGGTGGTTTTTGATTTTTAATATTATCCTTGATAGATTGTATATCTGCGTCAGCAGCGATAATTAACTTTTTCATCTTGTCATTGTCACTATCATCTTCGAAAGATAAACCTTCAGGTAAATCAAATTCCTCTATGTCCTCAAATAATTCAGGAGGAATATTAATAGTTATTGCTTCCCCTAAGGGGATCTTTAGTTCTTCAAATGCTTGCCAATGTGCGGTGCCTAAGATTGCCTTTTCCTTCACGTAGATATTATATGATGGGGTAAGTTTTTTAGTGAGTTGAACATAGTTGCGTACCTTTCGTTTTAAACATACGTCGGTGACGAGACCGATACCTGTCTCCGCATCGATCCTCGGAAGATTCCCTGCATCGGGATCTCCATTGGGGTTACCGTCCTGTACGTCGAACAGAAATACAAAATCATATTTGTGATTGATTGTGGTCATAACGCTTCCTCCTCTCATGCTTTCGTGCTGTTGTTCGGTATTTTGCCAGAGTTCTTCTTAAAGAAATCCTGACGCTGATGATAATACCCTACGGCAAAGTATGCCTGTTCATCCATGGGAAGATGGGATGGGAATCGGTCGACTGCATCCATGATTTCTCCAATTCGCTTTTCATAATAGGTTTGTAATCCCTTACTCTCCATCTTTGCCAGGTGGTGATTCTTGAGCTTCAGCAGTTGCGGAAAGACGGTGACGGGGCTCGACGCGGCCGCACCATAAAAGCGCTCCCGGATCGTGGTATTGAGCCCCGGATTGGCACTCTCCTGGACTTTTTCAAAAACTGCGAAAAGTCTGCCCAGCAGGTATCCGATATTCCTGTTCGTTGTATCCAGAGACATTTTCAGCGTTCCTCCCTTCCTGTTCAGGCACCCCTTCAAAAGGGCCGCTCTCCGGTACGTGATCTCCCTTTCTGCCCGCACTCTTCTCATGCACTGCTGGAAGAGGGAGACCGGGTACTGCGTTCCGTCGACAATGCTTGTCATGAGAGCTTCCGCCATGTTGGGCGGAACGTTCTCCATCTTGTACTCGAAGGCGGTTGCTCTGAGGAGCTGATTCACCGTGAGATATTCAGGATCCTTGGGACCACGGTCTATTGCGATGTCATCGAAATGCTGCAGTACTCTGCTTCCAAATGCACGGACAGTACCAGTCCTCCAGAAACGGATGGAGATCCGTGCGGTATTCGGTGCGAGACCAAGAAGGTAGAATCTGTTCTCGTCGAAGAGAGGGAGATGCCCTGACTTCATTGCGCTGCAGAGTCCCTTGACGGCCCGTATGCCTCTATCAGGGTCATCTTTGGGTGGATCCGCCATGAACCAGGAGAAGTTCTCCTCAATGTTGTACACTGTTTTTGTGGGTTTCTCGGTCCAAAATACGGTGGATGCGTCTCCAATAAGACTCTTGTTGGAGGAGCCTTTACCGAGCAGAGCATTGAGAGCGGTTGTATACTCAAACATGCACTTTTTACCTACAGGGGCGTTGTAACTTTGCTCCTTTCCGTAGGATTTGAAGGGGTCCTTATTGAAGGAAACAATGGATCCGCCTGATGTGTTTGTTCCGAAAACCCCTTTAATAGTTGGATGAAGGCGCGCTATTTCGTCATAATTCCCGGAGACAAGGCAAACGTTTTTTTTCTGTTCTGACGATTCTAAGGATATATTGTCTTTGATCGAGTCGAAGATCGTCGTCTCCCCATGACCAACAACCTTGAAGGTGATGAAGGCGTTGCTCTCCAAAACTTCGCGCCACAGTTCGGAGTACAGTGAGTTCTGTTCGATCTGCTTCAGGGGGGAGTTGTCGAGGAAGGCGAGCACCGAGGAGACGGGCGGTATGTCACGGAGTGCCGAGGCGTTCCGGTTGATCCGTTCTTTGAAGGCCTTATGTCGTTCTGGAATGTCGTTGCGTTCTCTCGGGTTGGCGCCCAGAACGTATTCCACATTGTCCCACAGGAGATTTGCACTTATCTTTGATGTTTTTTTTCGCCCATTAGGACGAGAAATGCTTTTGCTCTTCTCTTATTCCCTTCTCCCTCTCGTGTGTCCTCTATAGCCTGAAAGTTCCCCCCGGCATCGAGGACGATGAGAAAGGGAAGCTCCTTCCACTCCCACCCTTCCGGCGCCATGTTGTTCTTTGGATCCGCCGCTTTTCTTCGGTAGTATTCGCAGAGGGCCTGCAGTATCATCGGCGGACCTCCGGGCTGTCCCATGCAGGGACGTCTACTACGCCCTTCTCAAGCCGTGCCCTGAAGAAAGTGGGTTTGATGTTGGTTTCGTCGGAAAAGTCGAGGTCGTAGAGCATATACCCCAGGTCCCGGGTTTCGTCTATGGGCAGAGCCTCCCGGTCTGCCTGGTCCAACAGACGGAAAGAGCAGCTGAATTCCCTGCACCCAAGGTAGGGCGTATTGAAGCACTGTCCTTTTCGTGCTCTTCTTTCGAAAATACCGTGGTATTTCCCGGGGTTCTCGTCTTTTCGATAGTCCTCTTTCGCTTCTTCTGGAATTCTTGCTGGACGAGCACCGGACATGGAGTGCAACCTCCTGTTCGGCGGGATGAATTCCAGTGCAGCATGCAGGCGGTACCGAACGTCCTGAAGGAAGAGCCCTGCCCGTTGTTGACGGCTCGCTTCGATATAGAGTCCGTCGCTTTGGGGACTCATGATCTTGTCCACTTCATTCCGCCGGATTGAGGCCCACTTGATGGGGTTCAGGACCTCTATCTTCCTGATGTGCCATGTGATTGCGGGTTTCCAGAAGATCGACTCGAAAATACCTCTGGCCGCCGAGGGCGTTATTACGTCATAGCTGACCCGTTCGACCTTCATTTCCGGCCTCGTAAAACAACCATATTCCCCCCAGACTTCAAGACAAAACTCCTTGTTGAAGAATGCTCCGTCCATGACACCCTCCTTTCCTCGTCATCTCCTGCGGATTAGTAATACATTAGTAATACAGGAGTTCTTTACTCCAGTCCGCGGGATTGGGCAACAACCCCAACCCCTCTTTGTACAACCCCGGGCTTCTTTGAACGGAATACCCCGCTATCTTCTCGATCATCCCCTCCTTCATTAACTTTTCATGAAGATAAAGAGGAATGGTTACCGTGAAACGTTGCATTTTTCGGGAAAGATGCCGACTCGGTCCTATGCGGCGCAGCTCCCCGATATAGTCGAGGCTCGATGTGGAACGTTTGCGTCCCTGATACCAAACGATGACGCCTTGCTGTGACACATCGTTTATGAGGTTGAATTTCTGGCTCTGTGTTCTGAACTGGAAGCGAAAATCCATGGATTCACTGCAGAGGTCTTTTATATAGTCCGAGGCGTCAAAGGTATTTACGGCGTTGTAAAATGTCCTGAAGTACAGGGAAAAGATGGCAGGGTCAAGTTCTGAAATTTCCTGAGAACGGAGAATTGCCCTGCATGCGTCTTCGCCCTTCCTGAGAAGGCCAGGAGGAGCCGGAGTGGGTGGGCTGAAGACGAAGACCTGGCCAAACTGCCCCGATTTGTTGAGTTTGCCTTCGCGATTGCACCGTCCCGCAGCCTGGGCAATCGAATCAAGACCAGCCATGGCGCGAAAGACCACTGGAAAGTCAATGTCAACACCCGCTTCGACGAGTTGTGTGCTAACCACGCGAATGGGCAGCTTTTCCCTTAATCGCTCCTTTATCCCATTTATGACATCGCTGCGTTCTTCAGCACACATAAAGGCGGAGAGGTGAACGGTGTCGTCGGGCAATAAGGCGTGCAGTGTGCGACAATCTTTCCTTGAGTTCACCACGGCAAGGCATTGTTGATGCCCTGCCACTTTTTCCGCAATCTCCTCCCAGGAAGACGGTGGTTCTTGCGGGGAAGGGAAGTGCAGGTGCACTCTTTTGAATTCCTTACTCAGAAAAGAAGGGTCATCCATGATCTCCGTACACTGTGGCAGACCTGAGAAAGCGGCGGTTCCGCTCCCTATCGTCCCCGAAAGAACGGGTTGCGTCGCCGTGCACAGCACGATAGTCACGCCAAAGTGTTCGACAAGCCCATGCAACACCGAGGTGATTGTCTTGAGGTACTCCGGTGGTAACATCTGTGCTTCGTCCAGTATTATGACGCTGTTTGCCAGGTTGTGCAGTTTCCGGCAAGACGAACTGCGGGCGGCAAGAAGTGATTCAAAAAGTTGGACATTGGTTGTTACGATAATTGGCGCATCCCAATTCTCGGTGGCCAATCGGCCCTGTCGCGTCTCGCTCTCCGGGTCAATGTTGCTATGGTGTTCTATGACATTCTCTTCCCCGAAAAGTTCTTCATTTCGTTCGATGATCGTGCGGATCTTCTCATCATTATCGGAACCGAACTGTAATACCTTAGCGGTCTGTTCGATAATACTTGTGTACGGGATGGCGACGATAATCCGCCGCTTTGCATAGTTCACGGCATGGCCCAGTGCGAAGGCTATGGAGGATAGCGTCTTTCCTCCACCCGTCGGGACAGTCAAGGTGAAAAAACCTGGTGGCATCTGCGCTTTTTCCCGACAGAGGTCGAGGACTCTATTGCGCTGGTCGTTGACAGGGGAGGGCTCGGTTTTTTCCTGCATTTTTTTCATATACCGATCGAAGCGCGATTTCAATTCCCCCATTGATTGCCCATGACGCCGGAGGAGGGCGTTCTCCAGTGTCATGAATGCTTCCGTATCCAAAAAATCCGCATCGACGAGGCAGGAGTACAACATTCGTATCCACAGATGGAGGTGGTCGCCCCATTTATGCCAGTCCTTTTTTGTAAAGGGTGCGCTTTGTGGCAGAGGGGTTTCCAGAAATGGTCGTGCCTCTTCTATTTGACGTACCCGTTGGATGTCTTCCGTATTGAGTTCGTGTATATCGTTTTTTTTAGAAATCCTCTCCGGAAGAGGGGCTCCGGAGGCGTCGCCTGGATACCAATCAGGCAATCCTGCGTGGTGTCCAGCAACAACATAGGCAATAATACTTGCGATAGGAGGAATCTGTATTCGTTGAAAGGCGAGAACAGCTCCAGCCGTACTATGGTTGATTTTCCCTGGAGTAGATTCGAGGTGCGCGTCAGGATCGTACCCCGAAGCACCCCTCAGATGGGCCTGCCACTCAGAGATATATTTCCCAAGGTCGTGCCATAAGGCGCACACTTTCGCCCAATCACCCGCTCCGAAGACTTCGGCGAATTGACATGCAAGTCGTGCCACATTCTTCAGGTGTTCTGAGAGAGGTTGCTCTGTCCAAGTGTTATCCTGATTTTGGCGAACATGGGCGATGGGGTTCTTTTCCATGAAATGCCTCCTTGATTTTGAGATGATGCGATCAACAAAGGCATTGTACCATATAAATTTTCAGTATAAAAGTAATTCTGATTCGTTTTTTCTTCAAACAAATAGAAAACAAATAAGAGCACTTACTCTATTCTACATGGTCACCTATTCTTTTACTGCTTTTTTCGTCGGCCAACCATAGGGTTCTCCGGCGTGAGGTGCCAGATGTAGAAGAACGTAGTGGAACCGTAGGGGGTACTGTCTGCGGTAGAGGTCGATCAAGTCTTTCGTGAAGGTCTTGTGTCCGCAAAGGACGGCGATGGTCCGGCGGATGGCCAGTGCACCCAGCTCACCACGTCAGGGCAGCCGAAGACGAAGATGCGGGGTACTTCCACCATTCAGGCGACACGGCTGTTCAGCGTTCTTGACAAGCGAAAATACCATGTTGTGGAGAGAAACGGCGCTGCATTGTACCGTCTGTCGCCCACCTCTTCCGTTTGGAGTGCCATCCTTCCTTTCGGATCGGCATGGACTCTCCTTTTCTCACCGCCTGTTCTGACAAGAAACTCGAACAAGAGACATCTCCGATGAAACGTGTTCTCTCGCGCTGTCCTGCCTCTGTCACTCGGCCATTGACAAATGACGGGATTGACGGTACCTATGACATAATATAAAGCAGTCGACCGAAAGAGTCGACGCGCACGCGTACGACCCGGAAACTATGGCGGACAGAGATTCTGTGAGGTGCGTTGGGTTCCCGAAAGGAGATGGAGACGATGCAGGACGAGAGCAAGAAGAAGAAATGCGCGGAGGAGACGAAAAAGAAGGCGGAAAGCGGCGAGTGCTGCTGCCCTAACCAGGATCCCCGCTACAAGCCCGACTACGACCCCAGTCACGACCCCGTGGACCAGACCGAGTTCGGAGCTGAAGAGGATCCCTTTGTGGACGCGAAACCCCAGGACCTGATCAACGACCCCAAGAAGCCTCCGCTGAAGGAGTGTTGCTGCTGCGACGAGTCAGGCAAAAAGCCCGAGGGGAAGGCGAAGAAGTAAGAGGACATTTGATCGGCCGGGATGTTCCCGCCGAAGGGTGTCGGAGTTCTCTGCTCAGGGGCGGAGCGACGCGGTTTCGCCGTCGACGGGCGGTGGGTGTTGAGCGCAGAGGGGCGGTCACGAGATGACGAGCGGTGCGGAACGAGGCGGTGAATGGGCGGATGTGCTCGTCCGTCAGGTTGCGGCGCGGAGCATCCTGAACCCAACGACGCTGCCCGCGGGCGACTACTCGGCGAACCCCTACGTCGGCTGTCCGCACAAGTGCCGGTACTGCTACGCCTCCTTCATGAAGCGCTTCGCCCACCATCCCGAGCCCTGGGGAGACTTTCTGGATGTGAAGAGCTGGGAACCCCTGCGGCGGCCGGGGAGGTACCGGGGGAAGACGATCCTCGTCGGGACGGTGTGCGATCCCTACAACCCGTGGGAGGCGACCTGCCGGCGCACCAGCGCGCTCCTCGAGCAGCTTCAGGGCTCGGGGGCCTTTCTCACCATCCTCACGAAATCGGATCTCATCCTGAGGGATAGGGACCTTCTGGAGCAGTTCGACGGCCTCACGGCGGTCTTCTCCATCAATACTCTCTCGGAGGCCTTCCGGCGGGACATGGACCGAGCGGCCCCCATCGCCAAGCGCATCGAGGCCATGAGAGCGCTTCACGGGCGGGGTATCGGCACGGCATGTTTCATCTCTCCCGTCTTTCCGGGCATCACGGACGTGTGCGCCATCATGGAGGCCGTAGCCGATGCCTGTGACGAGGTGTGGATCGAGAACCTCAACCTCCGGGGCAGTTTCAGGCAGGATATCCTGCACTACATCGCCGAAAAGCACCCCGATCTCGTCCCCCTCTACCGGCAGATATACGTCGACGGCGACCGGTCGTACTGGGCGGACCTCGCCGAGGTCGTCGAGCAGGAGGCCGACAAGCAGGGTATCACGATTCGGAACTACTTCTATCACGAGCAGATCGTGCGGTCGAAGAGGGCGCAGGAGGAGCGATTGTCCTGACGACCGATGCCCCGCCGATCGCTCGAACGGACTATCCAGTCGGAGACCCCGCCGGGTGCGCGCAGTCGCCCCGCGAGGAAAAATCGTGAACACGGAGGGAAAAGAATGACCTACCTTGGAGAGAATATACCGAAACTCGGCTTCGGCCTCATGCGTCTGCCCATGAAGGGCGATTCCATCGATGTGGAACAGGTGAAGGAGATGGCGGACCGCTTCCTTGAGGCGGGTTTCACCTATTTCGACACGGCCTACGGGTACAACGACGGCGAGTCCGAGGCGGCGGCCAAGACCGCGATCGTCGACCGCCACCCACGGGAGACCTTTCAGCTCGTCACGAAGCTCCCTGCGTGGATTGCGGACAATGCCAAGGAAGCGAAACAGATGTTCTGGACCTCCCTCGAACGGACGGGCGCCGGGTACTTCGACTTCTACCTGCTTCACAACCTGGGAGACACCCGTACCAAGGCCTTCGACGACTTCGGCATCTGGGACTTTGCCCGAGAGCTGAAGGAGAAGGGGCTCATCAAACACCTGGGCTTCTCCATGCACGACAAGGCCGAGGCACTGGATGCCGTCCTGACGGAACACCCCGAGGCGGAGTTCGTCCAGCTTCAGATCAACTACGCCGACTGGGAGAGCGTCACCGTCCAGTCCCGACGGTGCTTCGAGGTCGCCCGGGCCCACGGGAAACCCGTGGTCATCATGGAACCCGTCAAGGGCGGCATGCTGGCGAACCCACCGGCCCAGGTCGCCGACATCCTGAAGAGGGCCAACCCCGAGGCGTCCTTCGCCTCCTGGGCCCTGCGCTTCGCCGCGTCCCTCCCCGGCCTCGTCACCGTGCTGAGCGGCATGTCCGACATGGCCCAGATGGAGGACAACATCGCCACCATGGCGAACTTCAAACCTCTCGACGATGGCGAGCGGGCGGTGGTGGAGCAGGCGCGGACCCTTCTCGAGGCCATCCCCACGGTCCCATGCACGGCGTGCCGGTACTGCGTGAAGGGCTGCCCCAAGGACATCCCCATCCCCGACATCTTCAGCGCGCTGAACAGCTTCACGGTGTTCGAGACGTTTGCTCCCGCGAAGAGGAGCTACTGGTTCGCCACGCGAAAGGGCACCACGGCCAGCACTTGCATCGAGTGCGGCCAGTGCGAGGCCGTCTGCCCCCAGCACATCGCCGTCATCGAGGAGCTGAAGAAGGCGGCCGCCATCTTCGACGAAAAGGCGGAATGATTGCGGACCAGGCGATAACGGTTCGAGTCCGCCGCGAGCGGTCCGAGGACGAGCGGCGGGTGGAGGAGATCACCCGGGACGCCTTCTGGAATCTCTACGCCCCCGGATGCGTCGAGCATCTGCTCGTCCACAGAATACGAACGCACCGCGACTGCATCCCCGAGCTCTCCTTCGTGATCGAGCGGGACGGTGCCGTGGTGGGCAGCATCTTTTATACGGCGTCGAAAGTACGTTCCCCTGACGGATGGGAGCATGACACCGTCACCTTCGGACCGGTAAGTATCGCGCCCCAGCTGCACCGGCAGGGCCTTGGACGGGCTCTCATCACCCACTCCATCGACGAGGCGCGGCGACTCGGGCACAGGGCGATCCTCATCCTGGGGTACCCGCACCACTACGAGCCCTACGGCTTCATCGGCGCAAAGCGGTGGGGCATCGCCATGCCCGACGGCAGATACTACAGGGGCTTTATGGCCCTCCCTCTCTTCGACGGCGCCCTGGACGGCGTGGCTGGGACCGTCGTCTTCAGTGATGTCTACGACGCGGATCCGGCGGACGCGGAGGTCTTCGACAGGGGGTTCCCGCCGAAGGAGAAAAAGGTTCAGGAGAGCCAGAGAATCTTCGAACGGGCGGCTCAAGAACTCAACGAATAAACCGGAAGAGTCGTCAGCCAGTCGGCCTTGCGGTTTTCCGAAGAGGCACTGCGGCGCTGTTCATGAAGGATCTCGTGAAAGAAAAGAAGTGCATGTCATCGGCGGCGGGAAACCGTATACCATCCCGTGGGATTCGGAGATCGTCGTCACACTGCGCAAAGCCTACGCGGACGTCACGGGCAAAGACCTCGAGCCGGTGATCACCTACGGGGGAACCTACGCCAGCGCTTGGCGCAACGAACCTGTGGATGATAAGGGAACTCCCTTCGGCTACAGGATGGCGGCATGGGGGATTGACGGCGGAGCGGGCATGCACGAGCCGAACGAGCGCCTTTCAATCGACGGCATGATGGAGGCGACCAAGGTTCTCGCCCGGGCTATGGCAACCCTCGGAGGCGTGAGCCAGTAAAAAGCGCCCCATCGGGTTCTGTCGGAAGGGATGACTGTTGCAGAAAAGCGCCCCTCGACCTGAAGAACGAGGGGCGCTTTTCTGTAGTTCTCGGTTCCTTTGAGGATCGACCTATGGAAAGGCTACCAGCTTGAAGTGCCCGTACAGCTTCCGCTCAGGACATGGACCTTGGGAACGCCGATCCCATGATGTCTGGACTGGTCAGTTGGGCCGTGATCGCTGTATTTGGCGATCGATTTTTTGGTACAATCCAAAGCGAGCAGACGCATTCTCATTTCTCTGTATCATGTTTCTAAAAGAGATACGACCCCTTCACCGGGCGGGAGAGGAAAATCTGCATCCAATCCGCTCAACGGTGTCGAGGGAGATCACGGAGGGGGTTCACCTATGATCACCTATCGGAATGCGGCGCCGGAAGATCTGGCCGGCGTCGGCGAACTGCAGAAGCGGTATCACGTCTCGACGATTCCCGAAGAGGACAAGGCCGATGGCTTCGTGACCACGCTGTTCACTCCGGAACAGTTCCTGTCCCTCATAAGAGAGGAAAACGGCCTGGCCATTGCGTGCGACGGCGACAGGATCATCTCCTACGCCATGGCGGCGTCGTGGGGGTACTGGTCCGTCTGGCCCCTGTTCCAACACATGATCGCCGACCTGCCGAACATAGAGTACCTGGGCCGGGTGCTTTCCACGGAGAACTCCTACCAGTACGGGCCGGTCTGCATCGACAAGGAGTACCGGGGACGAGGAGTGTTGGAGCATATCTTCGAGTTCTCCCGCCGACAGATGGCGTCCCGATACCCCGTCATGATCACCTTCATTAACCAGATCAACCCCCGCTCCTACGACGCCCATACGCGCAAGGTCGGCATGGAGCTCCTCAAGACCTTCGATTTCAACGGCAACCACTACTACGAACTGGGGTACGACATGAGCAGGAAGGTGCCGGGGACAAAAATCTGAGCTGTCTCCCTTGTGAAGGAGCCATCAATTCCTATCGGGCAACTTCATTCTCGAGGGCGTAGGGAATCACCGGAGGTTTGTTCGACAAACCATCTGAATAAAGGAAGCATGCAGGGAGTATTGGCACCATCGAGCATTCGTTCGGGGTGCCACTGTACTGCCAGGATATTTCGCTTTTCATGGATGAAGGCTTCCACAAGAGTGTTCTTGCCGTTGGCTTGCGAGTATGCCAATGGCCGGAGATTGCTGCCCAGAGTTCGGATGCCTTGGTGATGATAGCTGTTCACAAGGGCATGAGACCCGAAAAGATCCCCTAAAATACTATCGGACACGATACTGACAGCATGTACGCTCTGTTCGTGGCTCTCCCCGATGTTATCCGACAGATGCGGCCAAAGGGTCCCTCCGAAAAAAACATTGAGCAGCTGAAGGCCCCGGCAGATTCCCAAGATAGGCTTCTTCGCGCTGAGGAAACTGCGCAACAGAGAAAGTTCCATTTCGTCTCGCAAGGGAGAGACGTGGGTGCAACGGTGGAGCTCGCTCTCTCCGTACATTGCGGGGGATATGTCCGCTCCTCCCGTCAGGATGAGTCCGTCGGCCATGGACGCATAGTCATCTGCACTCTTGCCGTCCACCGCAAGAAGTGGCAGGGCGTCGCATCGCCGCACCGCCTCCGCATAATTTTTATTCAGAGAGAAAGCATCCCATCCGCTCTTTGTTTGGTACTGCGCTCCAGTAAGCAGTATCGCTCCGTTCATGAAATCTCCTCCGCGAAGTCGCAGGCGACGAAGTGACCCGGGGCCACCTCACGAAGCTGCGGCTGCTTCACTGTACACTGCTCGACGGAGTACATGCATCGCGGCGCAAACCGGCATCCCGGAGCGGGGTTGATCGGGGACGCGATCTCCCCTTTGAGGGCGATGCGCTTTTTCTGTTCACCCACTCGGGGCAGGGCGATGGCCGAGAGGAGGGCCTTAGTGTACGGGTGGTACTGGTTGAGGAACAAGTCCTCCACAGCGCACTGTTCTACGATCTGACCGAGGTACATGACGAGGACATCGTCGGCGATATGGCGAACCACGGAAAGATCATGGGTGATGAAGAGATAGGTGAGATGGTTCTGTTCCTGAAGATCCTGCATCAGGTTGATGATCTGCGCCTGAATGGACACGTCAAGGGCCGAGACCGGTTCGTCGCATACGATAAATTTGGGGTTGAGCGCCAATGCCCTCGCGATGCCGACCCGCTGCCTTCGCCCTCCGTCGAGTTCGTGAGGGTATACATTGTAGAGGCGTCTGGCAAGCCCCACGATGTCCATAAGTTCGTCGACGCGCTCGTCAAGCTCCCGGACGGATTCGTACACGCTGTATATCTGGAGGGGTTCGGCGATAGTTTCGCTGATGGACATGCGGGGATTCAGAGAGGAGTAGGGGTCCTGGAAGATCATCTGCATATCCTGATGGAGCTCCCATAACCTTTTCCCCTTTGCTGCCGCCACATTTTCCCCTTCGAACCAGACCTCCCCGGAGGTCGGTTCGAGGAGATTCAACAGCACTCTTCCAAGAGTCGATTTACCGCAACCGGACTCTCCGACCACACCAAGAGTCTTGCCTCTCTCTATGCCGAAACTTACATCGTCAACGGCATGGAGCATCCCTTTGGGAGTGCTGAAATATTTCTTCAAATACTTGACTGTCACGAGCTCTTTCATTGAAGGCCATCCTCTGCGTAGTAGCATTTTGCGAAGTGGTCGCCGTACAGGAGAACGTTTTCCGGCTTCTTGTGCCTACATTGATCTGTGCAGAAGGGGCACCGGGGATGAAATGAACACCCTTGAGGCAGGTGCGTAGGGTCCGGCATCAGCCCGGGAATGGGCTTCAGGCGACGCTCCCGCACATCGATCTTGGGGATCGATCCGAACAACCCCTTGGTGTAGGGGTGGCGCGTATTGTTGTAGACCTCTTGTAAAGTCCCGTACTCCACGATCTCCCCCGCGTACATTATTGCCACCGTATCGCAGATTTTGGCCACAACTCCGAGATCATGAGTTATGAGCATCATGGATGTTCCCAGTTCTGTCCTGAGGTTCTGCATCAGCTCCAGTACCTGGGCCTGTATAGTCACATCCAGTGCCGTGGTGGGTTCGTCGGCGATCAGAAGAAGGGGATTGCATACCAGCGCGATCGCAATGACCACACGTTGTTTCATGCCCCCGGAAAACTGGTGCGGGTATTCTCCCATGCGATCCGCCGGTATTCCCACCAGCTCGAGCATGCGCGTTGCCTTCCCGTAGGCTTCAGACCGCGAAAGCCTGTCGTGAAGCCGTATGACCTCCGATATCTGGTCACCGATTGTCAGCACGGGATTGAGCGCCGTCATGGGGTCTTGGAAAATCATGGATATATGGTTGCCCCGTACTTTACGCATCTTCATGGCGGAGTATGGAACGAGATCGTGCCCGTCGAACAGAATCTCTCCGGATGTGATCTCTCCCGGGGGGTCAGGGATAAGCCGCAGAATGCTGAGTGCCGTTGTGGTCTTTCCAGCCCCTGTCTCACCCACCAAACCCAGCGTCTCGCCCTTTTTCATGACGAGGTCCACCCCGTTGACGGCATGGACGGTCCCTTCATCAGTAGTGTAGCGGACGTGGAGGTTTTTGACATGGAGCAGTGGCGTAGCGTTGTTCATAGAATCCTCCAGTCTATCGTTTCAGTCGGGGGTCTAACGCATCGCGCAACCCGTCGCCCAGAAGGTTGAGTGCGAAGATGGTCAGCATTATTGCAAGACCCGGGAATGTCACGATATGCCAATGATCGCGGATATACTGTCTGCCGGCGGAGAGCATGGCCCCCCACTCGGGGGTCGGGGGCTGAATGCCGAGCCCTATGAAACTCAGCCCGGCCGCTGCAAGGATGGCTGTCGCAACTCCCAGTGTGGCCTGAACGATTATGGGCGCCATGGCATTCGGGAGAATATGCCTGAGCAGGATACGAGGTGTTTTTGCACCTATGCAACGGGCAGCCTCGACAAACTCCTGCTCCTTGACTGTCATAACCGAAGCGCGCACCACTCGGGCGTATATCGGAACTGTTCCGATGCCGACGGCTATCATTGCGTTGACAAGCCCTGGCCCCAACGCGGCGGATATGGATATGGCGAGTACAATATTGGGGATGGCGAGCAAGACATCGATAAAGCGCATGATGGCATTATCCGTGTACCCTCCGTAGTATGCAGCGAACGCTCCAAGGGACCCCCCCACCGCCACCCCGATTCCTACGGAGATCAACCCGATCTGGAGAGATATGCGCGCGCCGTAAATGATACGGCTCAGAATGTCGCGACCAAAGTTGTCGGTGCCGAGCCAGTGGTCCCTGCTGGGTTTGAGAAATGCATCCTCAAGTTTTTGTTCATCATAATGGTAGGGAGCGATGTGGTCGGCAAAGATGGCCATGAAGGCAAACAATACGATAATAGTCAGCCCGACCAGGGAGGCCTTGTTTTTCAGCATTCTCCTCCATGTTTCACGCAACTGGCTTTTTTTTCTGCGAACCATCCTATCGCTTTCCGGAAGTGCTTCGTGAGCTCTCAGTTCGTTCATACCGCTGCCTCCACGTCTTTCTACTCGTGAGTTTTAAGAGCGCCTTCTATACTGGGATTTGATGCGCGGATCGGCATATGCGTAGAGTATATCCACCAACAGGTTGATAAAGCTGAACATGACGGCTATGAAAAGCACACCGCCCTGCACGACGGGGTAATTCCTGGCCTTTATCGAGTCCACCATGAGTTTCCCCAACCCAGGGATGGAAAAGATGGACTCGGTAAGAATGGCCCCGCCGAGGCCGCGTCCAAACTGAAGCCCTATAACAGTGATAATGGGGATTAACGCATTTTTCAACGCATGTTTCAGGATGACCACGATTTCACTCTGCCCCTTGGCTCGTGCTGTCCGTATGTAATCCTGCCTGATAACCTCCAGCATGCTGGAACGGGTCATTCTTGTTATGGTGGCGGCGGTACCGGTTCCGATGGTCAGCGCTGGCAGAATCCAATAGGATGGTCCATAGAAACCGGAGGCCGGCAACCACCCGAGATGGAGCGAAAAGACGATGATAAGGATGAGCCCCTGCCAGAAATTTGGCATAGACACTCCCAACAGTGCGAAAATCATTGCCATGTTGTCGAAAATGGAATACTGTTTAGTCGCCGATATGATGCCCGTAGGAATTCCGATGAGTACCGACACGATGACGCTCAGCATGGCCAACAACATGGTCGTTGGAAAACGAGCGACGATCTCCGTGATCACGGGGCGCCCCGTCACGTAGGAGGTTCCCAGATCCCCGTGGGCGATGGCCTTCTTCAGATACCTGCTGTATTGAACGATAAAGGTATCGTTCAGGCCCATCTCCTCTCTCAGCGCCTCAACTTCAGCCTCTGAGGCGGTGTCCCCCAGGATGAGCCGTGCCGGATCGCCCGGAGTGAAGTACATCATGGTGAATATGACCAGCGAAACCCCCAGGAGGACCGGGATCATCATCACAACGCGTCGAAGAACATATCTGTGCATGTCTTGAACTCCTTGGGACGATCAGTTATCGCCGTATGATCTCATCAAGCAGCCTTTCCATGTACTCCAAACTGATATCCGTCATGGTCTTCCCGATCTCCGCCGTGGCTTTTCTGGCATCTCCGAGGGCTCCGTTAGCCGAGACGTCGTATCTCCAGCTCCAGGCGGCGTTCCCGTCCTTGAAAAGCCGCTGCACGTATGCACTGTCGTTTTGTATCTCTCCCGCTTCCAGAGTATCTTTGACGAGCCACGGAGCAAGATATAGGCATTGCGATGTTTCGAGCTCGCAGGCATGACCTATGACGTCCGGAATGTCCATCTCCTTCGAGAGCTGCTTGCGCGAGAGGTTTGTCCCCATGCTCGACCAATAGGCTTCTATACCGTATTCATATTTGAGCGTATTGACGACGGCATCCAATACGAAACGGTTGCCGCCGTGTCCATTCACGTAGAGAATCTTTTTTATCCCATGTTTCCCGATGGACTCGGCGATATCTGTCAGGGCGTGGATCATCGTCTCGACCCGAAGCGTGACGGTTGCCGGGAAATCCATATGATGCATTGATATACCATAGCCGAAAGGGGGGAAAATCAGGATTTTTCCCCCTACTCGGTCCCCCAGAAGCTTGCAGAACTCATACGCGCGATCAGTGTCCGTCGTGAACGTCGTGTTTGGTCCGTGCTGTTCGCATGAGCCTACGGGTACCACTGCTACCTTCACATGGTCAAGCTCTCTTTGAACTTCGGGCCAAGTCATCTCGGCGACTACAAGTCTTTTCATGCTTTCTATGCCCTCTTTATTTCTGTGTGAAAGTGACCTTGGCTAAATTTGGGGTGTTGCCCGGATGGCATTCGAAGTTTTCCACATTGTCGGCAGTGGCGTACACCACGTCCGTGAAGCATATGGGGATCATGTTGAACTGAGTCCACATATAGGCGAGCGCTTCCGCATAGACCTTCTTGCGCTCCGATGTATCATATGTGCTTTTCCCCTTCGTCAGAAACTCGTCGATCTTGGGGTTGTCGATCCTCAGAAAACTTTTGTAGGTCGAAGGCCACGGCATCAGTGCGTGGTCAGGATCGCCGCTGGTGGGGGTGGAGCTGGTGATGCTCATGGTGACCTTTCCCTCGGCAGCCATGGAGAGCAGGGTCGCCTGCTCCATTATCTGGATATCCGTTTCTACGCCGATCTTTTTCCACATGTTCTGGGCTATCTCTGCAACATTGATGAAGTTCCGGTCTTCGTTGGTCATAATAGTGACCTTGAGACCGTTCTCATATCCGGCTTCGGCGAGAAGCGTTTTGGCGCGCTCAGGATCATAGGCGTAGGGGCCGACTTTGCTGTATCCGAACACAGAGGGTGCCATAAGGCTGTCGGCCAGCTTCGCGCCACCCTGGTAGACGGCCTTGACTATGGCCGGCATGTTCAAGGAGATGGTCAGGGCCTCCCGGACCTTGATATTGTCGTACGGGGGAATGGACATGTTCATGGTGATATAGGAAAACTTATACCCCGGCCCTTGAACGACCTTGATCTTGGGGTTTTTTTCCAGGCGGGGGATGTCGTTGTCCGATACATCGAATATTGCCTGCACACCGCCGGTCTCCAGCTCTATAGACCGATTGGCATGTTCGGTAATGACACGGTATATCAGCGTCTCATAGGCTGGTTTTTGTCCCCAATAACTCTTGTTGGCCTTCAGGACGAGACTGTCGCCGGAGATCCATTTTTCCAGGATAAAGGGGCCTGTCCCCACGGGATTTCGGGCGTATTTGTCCGCTCCCATCTCTTCGATGGCTTTCTTGCAGATGATATTGCCCCGTGATGATGCAAGGTAGTTATAAATTGGCGCGAAAGGATATTTCATTTTGATATCGATAGTCCTCTCGTCCACCACAGCTGTTTTTTCTCCATCGAATGCGGAGAACATGGATGCACTGCCTCGCTGTTTGGTCGCACGTTCGAGGGAGTAGCGCACATCTTCAGCCGTAAGCTTCTCTCCGTTCGTGAAGAAGACCCCGTCACGCAGATAAAAACGGACGGTCAGGTCATCCATGACCTCCCATCTTTCGGCGAGTGCAGGCTGTATCGCCCCATCCGCATTCTGTTCAACGAGGTTGTCGTATACGACGCGTTGAACCGCGAAGTTGGCCAAGGCGGTGCTGTTGTGTGGGTCGAGAGTGGACGGTTCCGCACGAATGGCGACAACAAAAGTGTCGGTGTCCTTTGCGGCTGCCTGGATTACGCTGTTTCCCAGTATCATGGAGAGCGCGAGCAAAAGCAGAAATGCATGTTTCGCGGATTTCATCGACGAATCCCCCTCTGAATTTTTTTGTTCAGCAAGGCAGTGTGCCTGTGAGAAATATACCAAAGTCGGCAAAAAAAGTAAACTTATCATATCGTTTTGTTGTTTATTTTTATATAAAAAGATATGATTTATTGGGGTGATGAGTTTTCTATCAACGTAATAATGGCGTTTAGTGCGGTTTTTAGATATACTTGCTCGCAAAACGCTTACATTATAAGGAGAAGCATTATGGATCCAACCGAGAGAGTGCGATCTGTCTATGATTCGCTCAGTAAAACACAGCGCCGTATTGCTGACCTCCTGCTTCAGAGAAAGGATACGGCTTGTTTCATGTCCCTCAAGAGACTGAGTGATGAAGCCTCTGTCGCTCCCGTGACGGTTCTGAACTTCGTTAAAAAAATAGGATACGATAACTACAGCGAGTTTAAGAGAGATTTTCAGAGTTACATCCAGTCCGTGATATCCCCGCGCAACGTCGTGCGTGAAAGTTTCTCTTACGACATTGAGAGTAGTTCGGAGGTCATCGAGAAGATACGGCAGAGCGAAAAACAGCTGATCGAAGAGTCGTACGCCATGATCAACGACGACCATATAATGAGCGCCGTGTTGCTGATCAAACAGGCCCGCAAAGTGTACCTTGTGGCAAAGAACATGAGTCTGCCTGTGGCGTCCATGTTGCAGAGACGCCTCGTCTTCCTCGGTTTGGACTCGGAGCTTATGAATCTCGAGAACCTCAACATACTGCCTCGAGCGCTGGCCAGGGCGGATGGGCTCGATGTCTTCATCGTGTTTTCCTTTCCTAATTACTCGCAGCTGATCGGAGATGTGGCAAAGTGCGCCCGGCAGCGGGGTTCCAGGATCATATGCGTGACTGATAAAACCATATCTCCTGCCGCGCGTTACGCCGATGTCGTCCTGTTATGTCAGACGGCCAGCGTTGTCTTCTATAACTCCATGACAGCTCCTCTCTCCCTGACGCACCTTCTTGCCACGTTGCTGGCCATTGAACTGCGGGAAAAAATAGATGCGAATCAGGAAACATATCGTCTCCTTGCTTCATATTTGGAAAAAGATATTTCATAAGACAGACATCAAAGAGGGCGTATGGTTGCTTCAAACGAAAATAATGCTGGGTTTCCTCCGTCGAGAGGGTTTCATTTAAAAAAGCAGGGTTCTTTCGCCTGCGTCCTTCCTTGGGACTGGAGAAGCACCCAAACCCCGGGCACTCCAACTGCCTTTCCCCTTGCTCCGAAGACGCTCACACGCGCAAAGTCGGCTCAAGGCCTTTGACTTCAACGGCAACCACTACTACGAGCTCGGGTACGATATGAGCAGGAAGGTTCCGGGGACGAATTTCGAGTGAGGAGCACCTGTTTCCCTGTGAACGGCGCGTAAACTCCGATCTTTGCCTCTTTCATGACGGCATATTCCGGGTATTCGTTTTTGATATGGGAATCTGAATAGGACCGCCGTATGGGTTCGCATGGAAATCTAAAAATACAAACTTCCTTTTGAATGTGCAGAAGTTCTGTTTTGCATGAAATAAACCTCAAGCACTCAAACAAGATAGAGTAACAGCAGAACAGATATATGCATCGCTGTCATCTTTTTTATTCCTTGCTGGCGGTGGTTGTACGGCTTTTTCCTTGGACGTGGCTTCTTGCAGGTGTCGTGGTGTTGCTCGGAGCGGTGTCGTCCCGGACGCTGTTCAGGGTGGACTTCGGTCTAATCGCAACCTTCGCCTGCTTCTTCGTCTTCGTGGGGAACATGCAGCAGATCCCGGCGGTCCGTCTCTGGCTAGAGGACATGCTCGAGGGGTATGAGTTCCTGGTCTCGGCAGGGGGAGCCAGGTCATCAGCAACGTCCCGGCGGCGGTGCTGCTCTCGGGCTTTACGAACCAGGCGGCGGCCCTGGTGGCCGGGACGAACATCGGCGGGCTCGGGACGCCCGTGGCGAGCCTTGTGAGCCTCATCAGCCTGAAGATCTATCTGCAGGAGAGGGACACCGCCATTGGGCGCTTCCTTCTGGCCTTCATGGCGGTGACCGGTATGCTGCTGATGGGTTTGATCGCGCCAGCACTCTGGATGGGGTATCGCTGAGGGACTTTCCTCTGACTCTCCGGAGTGCCGGAGGTTACGAGCACGCCCTTTTCATGACGAAGGCTCTGCTGTCCACGGCCCGCATGGTGGCGAGGATGCCGTTGAGGTGGTCGTATTCGTGCTGAAGCAGTTCCGACAGGTCGCCCTCCAACTCGACGGAGTGTTCCACCCAGTCCATATCCCGATAGTCGATGCGGCATCGTCTATGGCGCATCACCCGCACCAGGAGGTTTGGGAAGGACATGCAGTCGTCCAGGACCTCGAACTGCTCCTTTCCCAGGGGCGTCAGCACGGGGTTGACGAAGACCGTGGGTTTGTCGATGAACATATAGAGCAGGCGCTTTCGAACCCCGATCTGGGGTGCGGCGATGGCCCGCCCCGCGCCGTATCTGCGCCGGAATTCCAGCAGGGTATCGTGCAGGTCCTCGACGACGGGCGCAAGTTCCGAAACGTCGCTCCGGGTGACGGGGGCGCTTGTCTCGTAGAGCCTTGGATCCCCGAGGAGCAGTATCTCTCTGATCATGGTCCCACCTCCGGTGTGGTGGATTGCGGAGAACCTCCGATGTATCTTCCCATGGTACAGTACCCTTTGACAAAAGGGAACGGTGTCGGGTGGACTGAAACGATAATGATAGGGAGGAGCACCCCGTCGGGGCGCTCCTCCCTGGTTCATTCGTGCGCTGCAATGCGTGCGAGAAGAGATCTTACAGTTTCTGCTCCTTGTAGAAGGGCTCCATCAGGGGGCGCCATTTCGGCATCTCCTGCTCGAAAAGGTCGAGGCTGGGGCCCACTTCCTTCGGAACATAGGGAATGTATGGCGTCTTC